>TARA_R100001369_G_scaffold58462_3_pt1 | contig 38638 bp, 39 predicted proteins | sample TARA_R100001369 | Tara Oceans TARA_R100001369 (sample SAMEA2621528) | marine metagenome | biome: marine biome (ENVO:00000447); feature: surface water layer (ENVO:00002042); material: "saline water (ENVO:00002010), including plankton (ENVO:xxxxxxxx)" | depth 5 m
CCATTGTTAAATAAGATTGCTTAAAAAGAATTGCCAATAAGAGTGCCTCACATGATACGCGTTGCACAGCCAGCCTGCAGAGCCAAACTTGACTCTCTTATCACAACAACGCTGCCAACTGAGCGTCCAAGCCGCTACAATAATGGGCTTAGCAACCTGGGCGAGATTCTCATGGCTGTATTTACTCCGCTTAGCGACGCACAGGTCGCCGCGTTTTTAGAAAAATTTGATGTGGGCAGCTTTGTTTCCCTTAAGGGAGTCGCGAGCGGCACCGAAAATTCGACTTTTTTTGTGACTACCGACCGCCGCGAACTGGTATTAACCCTGTTCGAACAGGGCGAACACGCAGAACTGCCGTTCTTTGTTGAACTACTGGACTATTTGGATGAACACCGCTTACCGGTGCCCGGCACCATTCATGACCGCGAAGGTATCGCGCTGCATAGTCTGGAGGGCAAACCGGCGTTGCTATTCCCGCGCCTGCCTGGCCGCCATCCCGAGGCGCCCAATGTAGCCCAGTGCCACGCCTTAGGCGATACGTTGGGTCGCCTGCACGTGGTGTCAAAGCGTTTTCCCGGCCACCGCCCCAACCCGCGGGATCTCAACTGGCTGCAGGTGATGCACCATAAAGTATTGAGTTACCTAAGCCCCGCGGATCAAACGTTGATGAAGGATGAAGTCGACGATTTCGAGAGCGCCTTTATGCGACACGGTGAGCTGCCCCAGGGCGCCCTGCACGGTGATCTGTTTCGCGACAACACTCTGTTTGAGGGTGACCAGCTTGGCGGTATTATCGACTTTTATAATGGCTGCACTGGGGATCTCCTGTTTGATTTGGCGATTGTAATCAACGACTGGGCCTCTAACGACGATGGAACGCTCAACGCTGAGCGCTACAATACGCTGTTGGGCGCCTACCAAGCGCGCCGGCCGTTAACTGAGGATGAACGGGAGCTGTGGCCCACCATGCTTCGCATGACGGCGCTGCGCTACTGGCTGTCACGCCTGCTGGTGGTCTATGTTGATCCCCCGGCCCACGATTTGACGCCCCACGACCCTGAACGTTTTCGAACCATATTAACTGCGCGCATTGCCCACGGTGCTTTGCCGCTACCTGAGGTTTCTGCATGAGTGTGATGGCGACGACTAGCCCTGCCCTTCGCGCACGGCGCACCTGGAATATCGATCAATGGGGTAGCGGTTACTTCGACGTGGATGACCAAGGTCAGGCCCTGGTGCGCCCGCTGGGTAGTGATGCGGAAGGCCCGGCGCTACCACTAAGCGGCTTGGTTCGCCAGTTGCAAAGCGCTGGGCTGCGTCTGCCTGTGCTGGTACGCTTTAGCGATATTCTTCATGACCGGGTTGAGCAACTGTGTGGCGCTTTTGATGCCGCCATGAGCGACTGCGACTACCAGGGCGGCTACACCGCCGTTTACCCGATCAAAGTGAATCAGCAGCGCCGAGTGGTGGAAGAGATCCTGGCCACCGCCGAGCGCGGCAACGGCCGGGTGGGTCTGGAAGCGGGCAGCAAGCCGGAGCTACTGGCAGTGCTGGCGCTTTCTGACGGCGGCTCTTCGCTGATCGTCTGCAATGGCTACAAAGACCGCGAGTATGTCCGCTTAGCGCTGCTGGGTGAAAAGCTTGGGCATAAGGTCTATTTGGTGGTCGAAAAGCTCTCCGAGCTGCAGTTGATTTTGGAAGAGGCGCGAGAACTGGATGTTACCCCGCGTATTGGCCTGCGCGCCCGCCTTGCCTCGGTAGGTAAGGGCAAATGGCAGAATACCGGCGGTGAGAAGTCTAAGTTCGGTCTCACCGCCAGCCAAATTCTCGAGGTGGTAGACACCCTTCGTCGTGAGGAGGCGCTGGAAAGTCTGCAGCTTGTGCACTTCCACCTAGGTTCCCAGATCGCCAATATTCGCGATATTCAGCGCGGTCTGCGTGAGTGCGCGCGCTTCTACCAGAACCTGATGCAGTTGGGTGCCCCCATTGACACCGTCGATGTAGGTGGCGGCCTGGGTATCGATTACGAAGGCACCCGCTCGCGCAGCTTCTGCTCAGCGAACTATTCGATGCGTGAATACGCCCGCAACGTCGTCAGCGCCTTTGCCCAGCTCTGCCAAGAGGCAAACCTGCCACAGCCTCATCTCATTAGCGAATCCGGCCGTGCGCTAACTGCCCACCACGCGGTGCTAATCACCAACGTGATTGGCGAAGAGCGCATCGACGACACGCCGCCTGAACGGCATTCGACAGGAGAGAGCCAAGAAGATGCCCAAGTAGAGCTGCTGTGGCGGGTGTTTGAGCAGTTAGCGACCACCCAAGAGCCGCGCATGCTGGTGGAAGCGTGGCACGACCTGCTTCAAGCGGTTAGCGAGCTGCAGGAACGTTTTGTGATGGGTTTGAGTGATATTACGGCCCGCGCTGAAGGCGAACGGGTGTATATGGCTGCCTGCACACGGCTGCGCACTCAGTTGGATACCCGTAACCGTGCCCATCGCGAAATCATGGATGAACTGGCGGAGAAACTCGCCGATAAACTGTTCGTCAACTTCTCGCTGTTCCAATCAGTGCCTGACGTTTGGGGCATCGAGCAGATTTTCCCAGTACTGCCCCTTAGCGGGCTGGATCAAGCGCCCACCCGACGGGCAGTGATTCAGGATATCACCTGCGACTCCGACGGGCGCATCGACAGCTACGTCGACGGCCAGGGGGTAGAGAGCACCCTACCGCTTCCCGAGTGGGCTTCAGACGATGAACGCTGGCTAGGGTTCTTCCTAGTGGGCGCCTATCAGGAAATTCTTGGCGATCTACACAACCTGTTTGGCGACACCGACTCCGTTGATGCTGCGCTCAATGCCGACGGCGAGTGGACACTATCTAACCCGCTGGCCGGGGACTCGGTGGCCCAGGTACTTGCCTACGTCAACTTCAATGCCAATGTGCTCAAGCAGAAGCTCACCGACCAACTAGCAGCAAGCGGCTTTACTGCCGACGAGCAAGCGCGCTTTGCGGCGAGCTTAAGCGAAGGGCTGGAAGGTTACACCTATCTTGAATAACTGATCTTGAATAGCTCGTCTTGAATAGCCCACACTGAATAGCAAGTGTTGGGTTATGCCAAACAGAAACGCCACCCTGATTTTGGGGTGGCGCTTCTGCACGAACCAACACTGTCCAGCAACTCTCTGCTTTTTTCGCTACTCGACTACGCTGGTTTCAACTTCCAAACCACCGGTCAAGGTTAAGCGCAGTGATGAACCGCGAACCAGTTCTCCAACGCCTGATGGCGTGCCGGTCAAAATTACATCGCCCGGCTCTAGAGTGAAGTGACGGCTCATTTCGGCTACCAAAGTCGGTATGGCGAAGATCATATCGGAGCCTTCACCGTGCTGGCGCTCTTCACCATCAATCTCAAGCGTGAAAGCCAGCGCGTTCCAGTTGGGAACACGGCTTAGCGGCAGAAACGACGAAAGCGGGCAAGCGCCATCAAAAGCTTTGGCGATTTCCCAGGGGTGCCCCTTCTCTTTTAGCTTCGTCTGTACATCACGCAGCGTTAAATCCATCGCCAACCCGATACCGACAATCGCGCGCTCGGCCTCATCCAGGGTGGCGTGGGTTAACGTTTCACCCACTAACAGCGCAAGCTCGACTTCATAATGCACATCTCCACGTGAAAACGGCGGATCCAACGGTTTGGTTAGATCCACAACGCTGGTCGATGGCTTTATGAACAGCAGCGGCTCAGTGGGAACCGGATTATCCAGCTCTTTCGCGTGGTCGGCATAATTACGGCCGATGCAGACAACCTTGCCCAGCGGGTGGGGAAACTCCTGGCCATCGGTAAACTGTGGAACAAAACGCATGGCGGGTATTCTCCTTCTCATTATGCGTGCCGCATTCGCAACGACAGGCGCAACAGTTTACCCCACCTATACGAAGGTTCCACACCCTTCGACCATGAATTTGTTTCCCCACTGCACGTTAGCGATATTGCTGAGCCTGTTGATCAGGGCTATGAGCCAAGAAATCAGGCCGTTGCTTAGCCGCCGCATAAGGCGCCCTACAACGATTATCCTGGCGGTTAAACACAAGGAACACGTTGCTACGCGGGTCAGGCGACAGGTTGGCGTTCGAAGCATGCAGCGTATTGCAATCGAACAGTAGCAAACCGCCCGCCTTGCCTTTTGGTGCTTCAATACCGTGTTCAGCCACTAGTTCGGTAAGTGCTTCGGGGCTTGGCACGCCCACTTCCTGCGCTTTCAGTGAGCTTTTGTGGTTATCCTCAGGCGTTTCCCCCAGGCACGGTACAAACTTTTTGTGCGAACCGGGAATCAGCATTAACGGGCCGTTGAACTCATGGTTGTCGGTTAAGATCAGCGACGCGCTAACCGCGTGCATCGCAGGCATACCATCTTCCGCGTGCCACGTCTCAAAGTCGGAGTGCCAGTTAAAACCCTTACCGGCAAACCCAGGCTTATAGTTAATCCGCGACTGATGCACATAAGGGTCGTCGCCTATGATTTGACGAGCAGCGCCCGCGACACGCTCATCGCTGGCCAGTTTTCCCAGCCGCTCAGAGAGGAAGTGCACCGCAAATAGCGAGCGGATTTCCTGGCTCTCAGGCTCAGTGACACTGAAGTCTTGATTGAGATACTCATCGTTGCTCATCAACGCCTTCATTTCCTGACGCAACTCTTCAAGCTCTGCGCCTGCAATGAGGTTGGGAATAAACAGAAACCCTTTACGTTCAAACTCATCAAGCTGTGTCTGGCTTAACGGGCCGGAAAGTTGACGACCTTTGACAACCGCATCTTGGCGCGGCAACCAGGTTTTCTCAGGGGTGGTGGTTAAGCGCGACGGGTAGGCATCCTGTACCTGTTTGCGCTGAACCTGAGTACTGTGAACGTCCTGAGTAGTGTGAACGTTAGGTGTATCGGCCATTTCGCTATATTGCTTATGGGCGGTTACAGCATTTAGCGGTGTGCTTTTGACTGTCATCTAATCCACTCCTTGTATGATTAGGTTTCAGATCGAACATATTGCACGTATAAAGATTAGCGTACATATAAATAAAATGAGCACGATTCTAATGTCGTGCAGGGAGTAGCCTAGACCACTAAAACTCCCTCGCAAGGCATGATTTATGGTTTGATAACGTAGGTTACGTGAAAAAAATTGAAAAGTGGCTTTTTAGGCAATAAGTCACCTAAACAGCTCACTCCAAGCCACAATGTTTGCGACTAATGTTGCTCATCTTTTTATCTAACCAAATGGGGAATCATGCTTTGAAAAGACGGCTACCGATTTCTGGGTTTATCAGCGCTCTATTAGTAACCGCTGGGTGTTCTTCAGCAACAATGGATACCCACGAGACAGCGCATCAGCCTAATGAAGCGTTGATCAACACCTACTGGAAGCTGGTGACGATTGATGGCGCGCCGGTCGTCACCCATGAGAATTTCCGTGAAGCGCATGTGGTTCTTCATCAAGAGGCTTCTCGCTTAGCTGGCGCTACCGGCTGTAATACCCTGATGGGCAGCTACCAGGTGGAAAACGAGCGCATAGCGTTTGGGCAAATCGCCAGCACTAAAATAGCCTGCCCAACACCCCAAATGAAAAATGAGCGAGATTTTCTAGCCGCACTCAAGCAGGCGACAGCATGGAGTGTGGATGGCGCAATGCTTGTACTGTCGGGCAATAACAGTGAACCATTGGCGGTCTTCGAGGCGGTGCATCTTTATTAGTAATATGGTCAGGGAACATTATCTTTTAGGTTATAACCTTAGCTGGTTATCTGACGTATATCCTGGTAAAAGCAAGCATTCTGGATAGCGCGTTATCCACAGGCATATTTAAATAGTGGGTGTGGATAACGTCAATACTGGATAGATACTGCAGATACGAAAAAGCCGCCCTTTTGGACGGCTTAATCTAATTCTCTAACGTTTAGTTTTTAACCACTTTTAGTGGTGCCGACACCAGGAGTCGAACCCGGGACCTACTGATTACAAGTCTAAATTCCAGAAGTTACACATAGTACGTCAAAGAACGATATACGTCTATTAACGACGATAAAACAGCTAGTTATCTTATTAGATTAGTTTGCTCTCTTTCTCTCTGTTACGCTGTAATTTGCTGCATCCCATATACCCGGCGTATACCCACTCAGACCCACTGACTCTGAGTGAGAACATCATTGAGAGCCCACCTATGCCAAAGCTCAACTTCACTAAGAAGGCCATTGATAGCTTAGTTCCACCCCCCCAAGGCAAGCGGGCTACCTATACCGATACCAAGATCCCCGGCTTAGAACTTCGCGTCACCTCCAACGGCACTAAGACATTTAGCTGCCAACGCTGGGTAAAATCAGCAGGTAGGCCAGAGCGTGTAACACTGGGGCGCTATCCTTCCATGACAGTAGAGCAAGCCCGCCGTAAAGCAGTACAGATAGTGAGCGCAATAGCAGAAGGTGATAATCCAGCCGCTGTGCGACGCCAAGTACGTGGTGAACCTACCTTGGCTGAGCTGTTCAATGACTACTTGGAGAAGCACGCCAAAAAGGCCAAGAAGACCTGGGCTGAAGATAAACGGAGCTTCACCAAGCATGTGAAAACACCGCTAGGCTCCAGGAAGCTTTCTTCACTTCAGCGCAGAGACTTCATCACCCTACATAACAAGATTAGCCGTACCGCTCCGATACAGGCCAACCGTGTGATGGCACTTTGCTCAAGCGTATTTAACTGGGCGATCAGCGTGGAGTTATGGGAAACCAACCCCGCCTCTAACATAAAGAAAAATCGTGAGCGTAAACGTGACAGGTTTCTTCAATCTTCCGAGTTGCCGCGCTTCTTTCAAGCGTTAGCAGCAGAACCATCGCACACGGTGCGAGATTTCTTTTTTGCATGCCTACTCACTGGCGCCCGGCGCTCAAACGTGCTGGCAATGCGCTGGGATGAACTTGACCTAGAAGAATACACTTGGCGAATTCCTGATACTAAAAATGGTGAACCGCAGCTGGTAACTATCCCCAGTCAGCTGATAGCCGTGCTGGAAGAGCGCCGCATAAACAATAAGGGGCCATATGTTTTTTCAGGCACCGGCAATACTGGGCATTTTGCCGACCCCAAAAAGGGCTGGAAACGGATACTCACCCGGGCGCAAGCACTTGGGATCGTGCAAGCACTTTCTGAAAAAGAGGACTGGAGCCAAGCACGTATTCAGGAAATGACCGAGCAGGCACTTTTTCAGCCAGATGAACTTGTTCAGCAGTGCGAAGTTACCTTGAGCAAGCACGAGATGACGCCCGATGAATTCTCCTTGTTGGATTTACGCATTCACGACCTGCGACGAACCTTGGGAAGTTGGCAAGCAAAGCACGGTGCTTCACTCGCCATCATCGGAAAATCACTCAACCACAAAAGCGTTCAGGCAACGGCAATTTATGCCCGCCTGGATATCGACCCGGTACGCGATAGCGTTACCCGCGCAGTCGATAATTTATTAGCCGCTGGCGATGTAACCCAACCAGGTGAAGTGGTGCCATTCAAGAAGAAAAATAAGCTGTGAGTGTGTGTTTTCCGAGTTCCTTACTTTTTAACGTGTCTGTTGTGTTTTTGTGTCCTTAGTGAAAATAAGATACTGATATAATTATGAAATATACTCAAGACACAAACGACGATAAGCCTTGACACAAAGTGTTCAGACACAATTTGTGTCCACCAAACCAGCGGCTAAAACCAAACATGTGAGCACGACCGTCCCCGCTGGTTTGGTGGCACTGGCTGGGCATGGGGAAATTGCCTATAATTACTAACTGTATACCGCTTTATAAATAGTTGGTGACACCATGATGACGCTTATAAACATTGATCACCATACGCTGGCACAGCTGGCAAATGATCAATCGATGCAAGACACAGTGGCGGTGGGACAGCCCGGTGGCTGGTTCGTTGAAGTGGATCTGAACGGCACAAGGGGCAGGTTGGTATCACGGCGTGGCTCGGTTCGCGTATTCAGCCGTTTTGAGACACTGGCGCGCTACCTGAAACAGGTAGGCATTGACCACTTCAGTGTGAACGCTGAGCATTACGACGCCACACCTACACGCTCACGACCTGATGCTGCCAGCCGCTTGGCACGAACACATGAAGCAGCTGAACACGATGCTTGGTTTAGACAGCAGGTGGCCACCGCGCTGGAAGAGGCCGATAGCCCTAACGCTGAATGGGTGGATCATGCGCCCGCCATGGCAAAGCTACGCCAGCGGATTAAGGAAGGAAGTGCAAAGCGAGAGCTGAATGCAGATTAAATGGCTTAGGCGCGCACTTAACGACCTGGAGAACATTGCTGACTATATTGCGCTTGATAACCCCGCCGCTGCCCTGTCGATGCTGGACACGATCGAGGCAATCACCGCTGGCTTAGCCGATCACCCTAAGCGTGGCCGCTCTGGCCGCTTGCCTGACACACGTGAACTGGTGATACCTGGCACCGCCTATATCAGCGTGTACCGCCTTAAAGCAGGGCGCGTTGAAATTCTTCGAGTGCTGCATAGTGCTCAAAACTGGCCTCATATCGAATGAGTAAGGACTACTACTCGGAAGCCGCTATGAATTATCCAAGTCCAATGAAAGTACTCGGCTCCCCCTTCTATCCCTTGACTCATGACTTGGAAGAGCTAGATGACTACTTGGTAGAGCTTTTCCTTTATAAGGATTACGCTTATATAGTTGAACAGTCCCTAGTCCTCATTGAAAATGTAAAAGACGAAATACTTCAATCATCTAAGATTAATTCACACTCAAAAAACACACTCAATAAAGAAGCAGATTGCGATAAAACTTTACAAATAAAATCGCTAATATATGAGCTAGAAATACTGCTTTTCGCTATCACTAGAAATAGCTCCATTCGTTTTCTAGTAGAAGCACGTGGTTGTTCCATACACTCCGCTATCCGAATGCAAGTTGATAACGTTGCTGATTTTCCTGACGATGTTTTGGTGTACTTATATGCCGCTATGAAAGCATCACAAGCACTCATAGAAGTAGTAGATTGGATGTGTGAAATAGAGGAAAAACTATTCGAAAAATCAGGCTCTGGGATCATCGAAGGCGCTACAGAACGGCTCTGTGATGCTAAAGAAAATGATCCAGATATATATGCCACTCTTATTAATGAGATCAGAGCAGAAAATTTACAAGGCGAAGTAGATACAGCTCTTTACTCTTCGATATTACTTAATGAGGCAAACCAAGCTCGGCTACTTGCTTCGGTATATCCCTCTCTGGATGAAGCCAAACGGCAGAAAGAGTCACTTCAATTGTTCCAGGAAAGCAAGAGAGAAGCATCAGCTAAGGGAGGTAGAAAAGGCACAGCTTATACAGATTGGGCAAAGGACTACATTGAAGCCAGCTTCAATGAGCATGCCTTCGATGAAAAAGGCCACAAACAGCCACGCACACGGCTTTCTGAGCACCTGGAAGAGAGCATTCTTCCAAAAGTGCTTGAAGGTAGGAAGAAACTGAATCCTAAGGATGCCAGCTCCCTCAGAATACCAAGCTCCCGCACCATTAGCAGGTGGCTTGAAAAGCTGGGTTATGATGAGTTCATTTAATTAAGAAACCGCTTAAGGACACAAGCCCTTGTGTCCGTGACGCCTCATAGTAATTGCACGATTATCCAAGCACACCATCAGCTTGGAGCAATCGTCATGATGAGCACATTCCCACGCAGCACTCCCGAAAGCCAGCCTTCCAATGTTCAACCGCATGCTGAATTTAGCCAACGGGCGCTGCTTGGCAGCCTCAACCGCCAGCCTGAAAGCCAGCCTACAGAAACAGCTCTTCAAGAACTGAATGATCCCAAAGCGGCCGCAGCCTACTTGGGCGTATCAGACCGCACCCTAGCCACTTGGCGCTGTACTGGTCGCCACTCTTTGCCATACGTGAAGGTGGGCGGACGGGTGCGCTACCGCCGTCAAGACCTGGAAGCGTGGGTTTCATCACGCACACAAGAACACACCGGGCACCTGGCGTAAGGGGAAATCACCATGCCGCACTCATCCCTCTCCTTGGTCGCCAATCACGCTTGGTTAATGACCGGCGATGCACTAGACACCCTAATGGCCGTGGCCGATCGTCAAGGAGATATTGAAGCGCTAGAGACCCGCTTAGGCAGCCGCCTGGACAATACCCGGGCAGTAACGGTACGCAACGGCGTGGCGGTTGTTCCGGTAACGGGACCAATTTTCCGTTATGCCAACCTACTAACCGCCGTTAGCGGTGCCACCAGCACTCAGATGCTAGCTACCGACATTCAGGCGGCGCTTGATGATTCAAGCGTTAAAGCCATCGTGCTTGATATTGATAGCCCCGGTGGCGAAGCCACGGGTATCAACGAACTAGGCGACCTGATTTACCAGGGCCGCAGCAAAAAACCGATTAAGGCCTATGTCAGCGGAATGGCGGCAAGCGCCGCTTACTGGTTCGCCAGCAGCGCTGAAGAAGTAGTGGTAGACGACACCGCGCAGCTAGGCAGCGTCGGCGTGGTGTTAAGCCTGCGCAAGCGTGAAGACCGACCCGGCGAAAAAAGCTATGAGATTGTCTCTAGCAATGCTCCCAACAAACGCCCCGATCTGGAAACCGAAGCGGGCCGCGCTCAACTCCAAACCCGCACCGACGAATTGGCCAACGTCTTTCTGGACAAGGTTGCCCGCAACCGAAACATCCCACGTAACCAGGTGAATGACCGTTTTCGACAAGGCGGCATCGCCACAGGTGCGCTTGCTGTTCAGGCCGGCATGGCCGATCGCCTTGGCTCACTGGAAAGCTTAATTGCTGAGCTGGGCAACCCAAGCACCCCCAACACCACACAAAAGGTATTCAGTATGACTACCGTTAGCACCACACAAGAGCTTCAAGCAGCCCTTAAGGCTGGCACCAATCCTCGAGCCATCACGGTGGCGAATGGCTCTGGCAGTAACACCCTGTTAGCAGCCACACAGGCAGAGCGCACACGATGCCTGGAAATCTATCGTTTAGCGGGTGCTAAGCACCAAGGCGCCGCGGCAAATGCCATTAGAAACGGCACAAGCATAGAAGCCTTTGGACATGAGCTTTTCCAAAACTTCCAGTCAGAGGCCCGCAATCAGGCTGAAAGCGATAACGCGGTAGCAGCAATCACCAAACGCTGGGAAGGCGGTGCCAGTAACGACGAGTCTGGCAACCATTCACCTCAACCATCCCGATCCGCGTCCGACAGCCAAGATGCCGTTAGCGCGATTACCCAGCGCTGGCAAAGCGACAAGCACGCTTAACCCACCAACACCCCATTAAAGAGAGAGACCGATATGCTGCCCTTTGGAAAAGATAAAGCCCATAAAGAGTGGGTTAACTGGTTAAAAAAACGCGAGGCATTAAATGCCAAAGTAATGGAGGTGAATTCCGGCTTACTTAAATATAGAGAGCTTGAGAAGTCTAAAGGTAATGAAGCCTTTTATATGCGACGTGAAGCATTAGAGACATTAGGCATTAGCCATAAAAACAGTCCTGAAAGCGGTCTTCCCAACTCCACAAAATTACGCCACATGCTGGCTGTCTCGGTGGAAAAGGCAGAGGAACTCCGTAAGCGAGGTCAAACATTTGATATCAATATCGCTGCATGCCGCGCAATGCACACCAAGCTAGATTCTATTTTGCAGGAAAAGGCCTCAGCAACAAAGAATATCGAAAGCCTAGAGATCCAGTTGGAGACCACAGAAGAACGGCTACGTGAACACGAGGATAACCCGCCTGATGCTGGGCACGCGGCTCTAAAAGCGTTCGATGATGAGCTTGCAGCCCTGGATAAAGAGCGCAGCCGTGTTGAAAACGCGATCAGTAACCAGACCCCCAACGGCGCAGAAACCGACCAAGCAGAGCGAGACGTTGCCGCCGCTCAGGAAAAGCTAGATGCCTTGGAAGCAGCCGCCGCGCTAGGGGAAAACAGCGATGAAGCACAGCAGAAAGCAAGTGGTGCGCTTACCCGCGCGCGCAACAAGCTGGAAAACTCACAAGCGGCTAAAGCCCGCCGTGAAGCCGCTAAGAGAGGCCTAATACGTAAGCTTGAAGAGATTGAACAAAAACGTTCAGCGCTGGCTGACGAACGTGCCGAAGTTGCCAAGGAGGTGTATTTAGACGATCTGGCCGACGCCGAAAATCAGCTTCTAGACATGCTCACTCATGCTGATCTTCATGGGCTGGTGAAGAAAATCAATGAAACCCGCGAACTAGTCAACTTGGCTTTTAACCATGGAAGTGGAGATGCAGAGCACATAGCTCGCAAAAAGCCTCACTCACCGCTAACGATCAACATTGATATTAAACATCTCGTGGCGCTCGAAAATGCCAAAGAGCTTAACCGCGCAGGTATTCGTCTTTAACGGGCAAAAATAAACCGCCGGGGGATGAGGCCCGGCGGATTACGTCTTGCTAACCTAGGAGCGCGCTATGACCAACGCGCAATTTAAGTATATGCCCAATAGTACCCCCCAACAAGTTAAACACTTTGCATTTTCTCAGCGCCTGGCTTATGGTTTTAGCGTCACTGCAAAATCAGTGACCGGGTGTGGAAACCCGATAATCTCTAGGCGCACTAGCGCCCCCATTTCAGCAGGCGCTTTTTTTGTGCCCGCTGTATGTTATGGCGGCTGTGCGTGGGACACCTTCGGGTGTGCCGGTTTCCTAGAGTGCCGGTTTTCCACCCCGCGTACGGTCGCCACCCAATCCCGTGGAAAGGATCGTGGCGACTCCTCAACTCTAGGAGTCATACCGATGGCATTATTCCGCCTGTTACCTACCCGTAGTGCGCCCGCTCGCGCCGCTGCCCACCGTGCAATGGCTAAAGCCGCCCTCTTTGCTAACTCAAGTGCTGCCGTTCGGCTGAAGCGCTATAACCACCACATGGATAAAGCCCGCCGCCTGGAAGCTGCCCCGCGCAGCGAGGAAGGTGCGGCATGAAGAAATCAGACATCATCGCAGAGCTGTGGATGGAACAGGACACAGCGATTATTGATACTCGCCAAGCCATCAAAAAAGTGGCCACGCTAGGCCTTCAGTTGGAAACCGACTACGGCAACTTAGTGCTTACCCAACGGGAACGCGCCTCTGTTCAAGCGTGCTTGCTTGGGCTATTGCAGCGCCGTTTAAGCACTCTGGAAGAACTCGACGGGCCGCCTCCCTGGTTAATGGATCACGATGACAACCTAACGTTGTGCCGTGAGCATATGGAGCATGCAGAAGCGCTGTTCTATTCCATTATCAAGCTGCTGGATTCACCTGAAACCGTCCTCATGGCTAAGCGCCTTGCTCGAATTGGCAGCCAGCTTGCTGCTAGTTCACTGGTGGATATTAACGGCCAGCTAGCCGCTTTGAATGCCCAAGCAATGGAAATGCATGCAGCGAGGGCGCCCAAATGAATACGGCTACCCCTATCCCAGCCCCAAGCGTGCTTACACAAGCGCACCGTGACGCTATGGCCTACATCCAGGATCTAGCGATAACGATCAGCCAGCAAAGCGTGTTTGCCGTAAGTGCTGAATATGTGGGCCATACCCATGAATTCAGCGCCCATGTGCTGCGCTTTAGCGAGATTATCAAGGGCAACTTCAGGGCCGAAAAAACTCTACGCACACTTTTACCGAGCCGCATTTCATGGGCAGGTGATAACGCGCTTGAAGAACTGCAAACCATGGCCCGTGAGCTAGAAACCCTGCTGGTGACGCCTGATGGAGGTGCCCTATGACTCGCCCAATAACCGGTTTTGATATGCGTTGCAATGACCTACGCGACAGTGCGAGCGCTATCCGTACCATTATGCGCCTGATCGAAGAGGATCAAATGCGCCGGGATACCGACGATGAAACGCCCTTCCTAACTCCCGGATTAACTTGCGGGCTAAGCAGTGCGGCCACACAGCTCACTGAGCGAATCCACAGCCTGACCGATGCGTTATCGCTTGAATACGGTGAAGAAGTAAAGGCGGCCAGTGAAGCCAAACTAGCGCCCTCATTACAGGCGGTTAAAAGGAACAAGCAATGAAAACGCCCAAAGGATCTATAACGCCTGCCCGCTTTCAGGACGTTAACCGCTTGGCGCTTAGCCGGGTGGAAGGCGTATTAGCGCACTGGCTGCCGGGCGGCGTTAACAAAAACGGTGAATACATCGTTAAAAATCCGGCCCGTGACGACCGCAACGTAGGCTCATTTTCCGTCAACCTCAGCACAGGACAGTGGTACGACTTTGCCACAGGCGATAAAGGTGGCGATCTGGTAGCACTGGTAGCGTATGTGGAAGGACAATCACAGGCCGATGCTTTGCACACGCTGGAAGCATTTATGGGCAGCGCACCTGCTGAACTGCCCTCGCGCAAGAAAGCCGAGGTTGCATCATCCGACCCTTGGCAGCCCGTGGCACCGATCCCAGCCGATGCACTAAGCGGTATCCCCAAAATACACTTTAAGCATGGCGATCCTTGGAAACGTTGGGAATACCGCGACACTCAAGGCGCGCTTTTAATGGTGATTGACCGCTTTAACCTGCCTGCACAGCCTGGGGAAGACAAACCACGCAAGGTATTCTCACCCCTTACTCTTTGGCGGCATGCGGGAACGGGTGACACCAAATGGCAGCGCAAGGGATTGCCTGCCCCAAGGCCGCTGCTGAACCTGGAAGCACTGGCAAAACAGCCAAGCGCCCCAGTGGTGGTGTGCGAAGGCGAGAAAAGCGCCGATGCCGCTGGCACCTTGCTGCCTGATTACCTTGCCACCTGCTGGCCTAACGGTACCAACTCAGTCAGCAAAGCGGACTTCTCCCCTCTCAAAGGCCGTGACGTTGTGCTTTGGCCTGATAACGATGCAGGCGGCATTGCCTGTATGGAAGCATTAGCAGGCGACCTGCAAGCTTTGGGAGCGAAGTCAGTACGCTTGATGGTACTGGATCACTTCCACCAAGTGCCCGGGTGGCATAACGAAACGCCCACCCTTGAGGCTGGCGGTGAATGGCATGAAAAAGATGATGCTGCCGATCTGCTAGCCCGAGGCTGGACAGCCGACCACCTAAGCAAGCTACTCACTGAAGGCGTGTTATTCCAGGAACCGGTTTCAACGCCAGCCCCTGCCAAAAAGCCCGACACAGCCAAGCGGGATAAGCGTAAGAAACCCCAAGAAACGCCCGGTTTCACCGTTAAAGATACGGGCCTATATGCAGTCACAGAAGACGATGAACCCCGGCGGGTATGTGAGCGGCTGGATATCATCGCGCAAACCCGTGATGAACGTGGCCACAACTGGGGATTGTTGGTGGAATTCTGCGACCCAGACGGTATCACCAAGCGTTGGAACATACCCATGCCGGCACTGATTAGCGAGGGCGCGAAGGATGCTATCGCACCACTGCTTTCCATGGGGCTGAAGCTGGATGCAAAACGACCAGCCCGCAACACCAAGAATGACCTTATCAGCTACCTGCAAGGGTATGGGGGCGACGCCCGAGCTCGTTTAGTAGACCGTATGGGCTGGCACGGCGATGCCTACTTGCTGCCTATGGGAGCAATAGGCGATACCTCCGAAGCACTTGAATTTACCAACCACGGTGCCGAGCTGCCCAGCATTGAAGAGGCAGGCACGCTAGAAGATTGGCAAACCCACATTGGTGCGCTCTGCCCTGGCAACGATAGGTTAACTCTAAGTGTGTGTGTCGCGTTCGCGGGGCCTTTGCTCCATTTGTTGGGCTTGGAATCCGGCGGTTTTCATCTGTATGGCGAGAGTTCCGGCGGGAAAACCACGCACTTGCAAGCTGCTGTTTCTGTTTACGGCTCGCCCAAGCTAGTGCGCAGCTGGCGATCGACAGACAACGCCCTTGAATCGATAGCCTCCGCACATTCTGATGGTCTGCTAGCCCTTGATGAAATTGGCATGTGCAGCCCACGCATCATCGGTGAAACGGTTTATATGCTGGGCAACGGTGCAGGCAAAGCGCGTGCGAACGATCGAGGAAACGGGAAACCTGTGCGCCGCTGGCGGCTGCTGTTTCTCTCAACGGGCGAAAAGACGCTTGAACAGCACATGGATGAAGCTAACCAAATGCACCGTGCCGGCATGGATATTCGCATGCTAGGGGTGCCCGCTGACGCCGGGGCAGGCATGGGCTTGTTTCAGTCGCTTCATGGCTTCGCCAATGCTGCTGAGCTTTCCGACTACCTAAAAGCCAGCGTAGGTAAATATTACGGCACTCCCCTGGTGAAGTTCCTGGAAGCACTGACCGAACCTGACAACACACGCACCGTCATCAAGGCCTTTCCCAAAACACTCCAAGCCTTTGAGAAAGAGACCTTACCCAAGGATGCCAGCGGCCAAGCCCATCGTGCCGCCGCTCGCTTTGCGTTAGTCGCTTTAGCGGGCGAATACGCCACCACCTGGGGAGCAACTGGCTGGCCAGCATACACCGCTTGGAATGCTGCTAAGGCCTGTTTTGCTGCCTGGCTGGCAGCGCGCGGCGGTGCTGGCAACCAGGAAGAAACCAAGGTGCTGGATGCGCTTTGCCACCTGATAGAAACCCATGGTGAAGCGCGCTTCTCACGCTTAAATATTGATTATCAGCATGACAGCCACGCCCCAAGAACCGTCAACAAACTTGGTTATCGGCGCACTGAAACCTTTGGTAGCGGTGCTGAATTACGCACCGTCACCACGTATTACATCACCCCGGCAGCATGGGCCAAGGAAGTATGGGGCCGGGCTGGCCTTCCATCCGCACGGCAAGCAAACAAGGTGCTGAAGGCCCATGAGGTGTTGCAGCTTGACCATGAAGGTAAAACATCTATCAAGGTACCCGGCATCAAGGGAGGTTCAGCACGATATTACGTGTTCACTGATGAAGCGCTCTACAAGGCGCAGGGGGCGGCGAATGATGAGTTAGAAGCCGCTGCATAGCGCTGTCGCACCAACCTATTAAATTACAACCTTGAGCATTCAATAGAGGGGTGCAATAATTAGGAAAAGGAGCCATTTTGCTTCCTATATATATCAATGGTTTACGTTTAAAATGGTCGAAAACACTTATATTTTTGAAAAACTGATCCAGCTCGCTGCTCTTGGAGCCCGTGGGAATAGTGAAAAAGTCAAAATACAGGCTCTGAGGCTAGTGAGAACCCTCCAGGCGGAGGAGCATCCTATTGCTGGCCGTTTAAAGGATGCCATCTTCAGCGATGTTGGCGACAACGGATCAAACATTGTCAGACAGGTTCATGGACCAGGGTTAACTTCACCCGTCCCCTCAGATAAAGAGAGCGGGCTAGACATACTTAACGTTGAAGATCCAGTACAACTACCTATGGGGTTTATCGGCTCGAATGAAGTCAAAGGCCCTATAGATGCAGTTTTGAGTGAGCGAAAAAAATTACATGAATTAATAGCTGCTGGCATAACACCAACAAGCAGATTGCTTTTTACTGGCCCACCTGGTGTAGGGAAAACTGTTTGTGCAAAGTACATTGCAAAAAAACTGAACAGACCGCTACTAACATTAGATTTAGCGACTGTAGTCAGCAGCTTATTAGGAAAGACTGGTAACAATATTAAATCAGCCATGCGTTATGCACGTGAAATGCCCTGCGTGCTTTTGATAGACGAAATCGATGCTATTGCTAAAATGCGTGACGATAGCTCTGACGTTGGAGAGACAAAAAGGTTAGTAACTGTAATACTGCAAGAGCTAGATCAATGGCAGGGCGACAATCTACTAATTTCAGCTACAAATCATTACCACCTCCTCGACCCTGCTATACACAGAAGGTTTGATCAAATCATTGAGTTCAAAAGACCCACAAGCGAGAGCTTAAAAAAAGTAGGACTTTCTTTAATAAAACAAAATGAAAATGTTCCACGTGAGTGGGTGTTATTTCTATCTATAGCGATGGAAGGCACTTCTTATAGCGATTTCCAAAGAGAGGTTAACAACCTCAGAAAAAGCTATTTCTTATATGGAGAGAGTGGAGCGCAAAAGTTCGTTGAGTCTTTACTCAATAAAGATGCTTCTTCTTTTAATAAAGAAACAAGAAAAAAAATAGCAGTACAACTTGTCCGCGAGAACCGAGTTTCTCAACGAGCAGCAAGCAAGATTACATCGATTGCTAGAGGCACACTCAAAAACGCGTTGGAGGCTTCCTAACATGGCTGAAAAACAAAGATTTTTATTTGGAAGAGGCGAAAAGCTCGCTGATAAAGTCAAGTATAGAAGTGGCTTTGGGGAGTCTGAACCAGTTTATGATTTGGCGTTTCAAAAAAGGCGCTTTCAAGAACATCTATCCAATATATCTGACCAATTGGAGCAGATCCCTGATGAAAAGCTTGCCAATGGTAATGCTGTAATTGGGATCACGCTACATCCCAAGTACCTCTCAAGGTCTGCATTCCCATCCCTACTTTTAAACGAACTGGGCCTAAGATTATTGGGCAGCAGGTCCACGAAAATCAAGCCTGCAAAAGGAAAAGGTAGCGACGAAACTGATGGGGCATTATCTACATTTTTGTTCGTATCAGCAAAAAGAAAAACAATACAATCCCTAGGAGACAAGATATCTCAAATAACAGAATCTTCCGATATTCTGGAAGACTTCTTAAAGTTAGAAAATGCCACATTACCTGGGCGTAATGAAAAGATGGCGGGAGAGTTCAGCTCCGCCCCGGAACCAGTAGAAGTCGTCTTACACTTCGATAGTATAAAAGATATGGATTGGGAAGACTCTTTTGTTGAGTTCGCATCCAGAGTAAATGTGGACCTAGGAATCTCAAGCTCGTATCAAAGTAGAGGCTTGCTATTTATCCCAGCGACGGGAAGTAAAAGCTCGGTAGAGCAATTAGCCGACTTTTCGTTCATCAGGATGGTGCGGCCTATGCCAAAAATAAGGATGATTGAACAGCCTGAATTAGTCAGGGCTATGAACTTCAATGGCTCGGCAACGATTCCCAATCAAGATTCTCTTGCAGATAGCTACAGAGTGGCTGTATTTGATGGGGGCCTGCCTGACAACCATCCTTTTGGCCGCTGGGTAAACTACATCGAACCACCTAGTGGAGCGAAAATAGGCAATCCAGTGAATCATTATACTAACCACGGGGCATTAGTGACCTCGGCATTGTTGTTTGGCCACGTTCAGCCAGGCCAGCTCGATAGGCCATATGCCTCAGTAGATCATTATAGAGTTCTTGGTGACGGCATTCGATCATCAAGTCTATATGATGTATTAACCTATGTTGACGAAGTACTCTCACAGAGCAACTATCCAATAATTTCTTTTAGCATTGGTCCTTATGAGGTTGCAGGTGATGATATTACAGCTTGGACTGCAATGCTTGACGACCATCTCGGGAGTGGAAACTGCCTAGCAGGAGTTGCGGTAGGCAACGATGGCGAAAAACCATGGCCTCAATCAAGAATTCAGGTACCCAGCGATAGTGTTAATGCCTTATCAATCGGGGCAGCTGACTGTACAACCGAAGGTTGGAAAAGAGCGCCCTATAGCTCCATCGGGCCTGGTCGAAATCCCGGCATGGTTAAACCCGACATAGTTGCGTTTGGCGGCGTAAAAACTAATGCATTTCACTTTGTTTCACCGCAATTGAATATAGTCGAAAACTATGGAACAAGCTTTGCTACTCCCTATGCTATGCGCATCGCATCTGGTCTAAAATCATATCTAGGCTCCAGTCTCACACCAACCGCAATACGAGCATTGATGGTTCACTCAGCATCTCGCAACCAACATCCGATCGAAGAGGTTGGCTGGGGAATGCTAGGCGAATTAACTGACATTATTACGTGCCAAGATGGAGAAATAAAAGTCTTGTATCAAGGCAGATTGGAACCGGGCAAAGTCCTACGCGCCCCAATCCCTCTACCTGAACAGCAGCTAGAAGGCAATGTGAGCATTTCTGCAACCTTCTGCTATACATGCAGCACTGACCCTCATACACCCGGGGACTACACCAGGGCAGGCTTAGATATAAGTTTTAGGCCACATAAGGATAATTTTTCGAAAACGCAAGCTCGTATAGAAAAGACTGGCCAAGGAAAAATTGACCTCGCATTTCCAGACACTGCTTCTTTTTTTAAAAATCAAGAATTTGCGTCCGAAGCAGAGCTTAGAACTGACGGTCATAAATGGGATACCATGAGGAAAAACTCTCTGACCAAAAGAGGAGCTTCTTTAAAAAATCCAGTTTTCGATATTCATTATGTCGCACGGGAACCAGGCATCAGCAATTCTCCTCAAGGCGCTGAAAAAATTCACTTTGCGTTAGTAGTTACCGTTCTGAGCAAAAAAACACCTGATCTATATGAGCAAGTTCAACAAAAATATATAAACACACTTGTTCCTATCGAACCTCAGATCGATGTACCTGTTCAGATTCGAAATTAGCTAGAAGAGGCGGTGATCAACATCATCGCCTCGCTTTCTCACATTGATACCTTTTCTTACTTACTACGACGGAGGAAGCCCACTCCGCCCTAATAAATCCCACAACAAACGAATCGCATACCAATGGTCACGAGCAGTGGTTGTACTGAATGACATCTCTTCGAAGTAACGATGAACATGCTTCTTCCCGATTTGATGAGGCGGGCAGCCACACCAACGCACGAACTGTTCTACACGCTTTACCTGCCTACGGCGGGCTGTCTTACCTCCTCGGCAAGCGTGCTGATTAAGGGCATGCCGAATATCAGGTGGAATCATCGCGCACTCCCGATGTAGCTCACAGCAATGGCAATGCGAGAATGCCCAAGCTCTCGGGCGATTGTGAGTCTAGCTGCCTTATCAACTGCCTTGGTTGCATTGCCGCCAAATGCACGGGGTAGGTGCCCGGTAAGCGCTTGATAGCGATCTACAGCGTAAGCCGAGCGGAGCTCATGAATCCGGCTAATTTCATGTCTTTGGAGTACTTCCCTCGCCGCCCTGAGGCCACCCTCTTCCCATTGCGCCCAGGTTTGGTCTGTCGGAACCAGACTGCGGGCCCCGCCCTGGACGCTGGCCGCGTAAGCGAGAGTCTCTAGCTGTCGCTCCGATGTGATAGGCACTTCCCGAATACGACCTCCCTTGGTGCCGTTGGCGACCGTAACACGCCCAGTGTCATACGCCTCCTGAAGCGCACGCTTTGCGTCAAGAAGGGAGCCTTCCTTTGCCCGAAGCCCCAGATCGCGGGCCAGCCCCACCACTGCGGCGCCGTTTTCCATGCAGGCACTGCGCAGAGCATCAACCGCTACCATCACCGCTTGCCGATCGAACCCATCGGGAATCTCGATTCGCACGTTAACCCGCGAGGCGATACCAGTATCTACTGTCGGGCTCACGGACTGCCATTCCCCTTGCGTAACATGACCCATGACAGTGTTGATAGCGCTAACCAGGTTCTGCGCGTAAGCCGCGGACAACTCACCATCAGCTACCCTGACTGCGAGCGCCTGACCATAACTGGCTGCTAAATGAGCAGTGACATACTCCAGGCGCTTTACGCCCTCTGCTTTGGCATACGACGCAAACGACTGCCAGCGCTGCCCCACTGTGGCCGCTGTGGCATACCCCATCTTCCCCTCTCGGGCCAAGGCGTTGACGGCGAACCTACCTGCCTTGCCAATATCCCGTGTCCGTAATCCATAGTTGTTTGCCTTAGCCATGCTCTTTCCTCGATGTGTTCCTGGTATCCTCCGCTGCCCCATGTATTGGCGGTAAGTGATACGCGCATCTGAGGTGTGCGCAGACCGTGGAGGAGGCGTTTTTTTCTCGCAGACGTTTCCTTACTGCGGACTGGATCGCTTTTGATATGACGGTGACTCATACGGGTGCTATGGCGTGGGGCTCACGCACGCCGGCAACAAATGCTGCCAGCTCCGGCTTAGGTCAATGCCCAGCCCTAGCGAGGGGCTGCCCGAGTCGCTGTCATGTACCGACGCCCAGGGCGTCGTTTCGAGGAACGGCATTGCGCCGTGGTAGAGCATTCGTCGGTTTTCGTCCGACGAGGAATGGCCATAAAACCACGTGACTGAGCGGCTGTATGACCAGTGGGACCCCGCGTCTCCTCGGAGCGAGGAGACGCGGGCGGGATACCATTGCATGCGTTGGAAAGCATAGACTAAGCACAAAAGTGCCCGACATGGCGGTGAACTGCCGGTGACTTGCCGGAAGCGCAAAAGCACCCAGGCATGCGGAGCAACGCACACAATGGCATCGGATTATCGCCGTGAGGCGGGGATAGTTTTATTCGCCAAAGGCGGAGAGGATAAATGCTCCAGTTTGTGGCCACTAAGTGGGCACAAATGTTGGGCATAGTGCTGTCGCACGCTCAAAGTCAGCGGACGGCAGTCAGGTCATCCGCGATCCTGAGAAGGAAAATACGGATTCGGCACGGTGGCCGGTTCAGAATGGCACAAAGGCCGTCAAATGCTGTTTTGTATTTCGAGGCCAGCTACCTCGCCGCTAAGCGGAACTGCAAGGACCACATTGATAACGGGGCTGGTATCCCCGCCGCATTTAAGCGGGTTACTTGAATAAATTAGCATTGCGGAAGTTGAAAAGCAACGCACGAACGATTGAGCCAATGACCATGGATGAACCTGCCACCATCAAGATGGAGAGCCATAACATGGCATTAATACTGATAAAACGCTTTTTTTAATTTCGTGTCGTGTCGCAATTTTTATCACGAGGTTGCCAGGTAGTTAACGACGCCGTTTCCCAGGACACAACTTGTGTCTCAACGCTTTGTGTCTTGCCTTATCTCACTTTGTGTCTCTGAAAAATAACAAATACAAATCAATTAGTTAATGAACCACAGGACACAAATACACAATAGACACAACCGAAACCCAGCGACCCGTTTTAGCCATGCCCACGCCCTGCAAAAGCAACCGCTAAGTAGCGCCGATCTACGCCCCGAAACGCTTGCTTTACCACCATGGTTCAGGAGCTTTGAAACTCTCCAAAGGTAATAGGTATATAGGGTGCATGGGTGCCATTGTTCGCAGCTAGCAAATCTCTAGGTTCTTCTGGAGGGTATAAACCGTATACGGGGGACAACAGCCCCGGAATTCGTGCAGCTAAGAAATGCCTTGGGCTTCCTTACTTTTTGGTGGGGAGGGTAGTCCTATGGTCTGTTCTATACCCACCATAGACCCAACAAAAAAGGCCACCTTTTCAGGTGGCCTTTCGAATTCTCTAACGCTTTGCTTTATAACCACTTTTAGTGGTGCCGACACCAGGAGTCGAACCCGGGACCTACTGATTACAAGTCAGTTGCTCTACCAACTGAGCTATGTCGGCGCTTCACGTTTTCTTGAGAACTTGATTGCTTCGCTGTTAGGCTCTGCAATCAACAAGAAATTTTGTTGGCAATGGCTGGGGTACCAGGATTCGAACCTGGGAATGCCGCTACCAAAAAGCGGTGCCTTACCACTTGGCGATACCCCAGCAGTGTGGTGGCCAGAGACGGAATCGAACCGCCGACACGGGGATTTTCAATCCCCTGCTCTACCAACTGAGCTATCTGGCCGCTGCCAACGGTGCGTATTAAACTAAAAACGCCGCTTTTCGTCAACACCTTTGTGAAACTTTCTTGCGATACCGATGCTTAGAGGTCTTTTTTCCTGCGCCATCTATGGCTCGGCCTTCGATACACCCACACCTAGAGCCACTGATGACAAGTCAGTGACTCGACCAAACCACCCGATACTAGAACGAGCCTCCTCTCTCTTTATGCCTATTATCAATGCTTGCTACTCATGCCTGCGTAGGCGGTACATAGCCTTCGGCTTGGTCGGTTTCCTGGTTATCCAGGAAGCGCTGCATCTGCTCCATTAGGTACGCACGGGATTCTGGGTCGAGCATGTTGAGGTGCTTTTCATTGATCAGGCGGGTTTGCAACGCCTGCCAGGCTTCCCAGGCGGGCTTGGAAACGGTGGCCTGAATCTCCTGCCCCTGCTTACCCGGCAAAGGTGGGAATGGCAGTGCTTCCAACTCTTTTTGGTACTTGCGGCAAAAAACGGTATTGCTCATAACGTGCTCCTGGTTCTGCGACTTCATTCAATGATCTCATCCAATCAGCTAGCAAACGCTTAAGCGTGCCCTGGTGTCGGATTGAGGCTAAAGGGTGTTAGCTGGCTGAGCAGCGCTTTAACGGGAGCAGCAAGGCCCAGTTCAGGCGGATGGTTAACGTCGTACCATACGCCGCTTTCACGAACACCGCCCAGCCTATCGCAGCTCACCGGCTGCGGGGTAATCTCTAAGCGAAAATGGCTGAAGGTGTGGCAAAAGCTAGACGATGTGGTTCCCCGCTTAGGGTTCACAGCATTGACTTCAAGCCAGTCGTTGAGCTCGCTGTGCTTCTCAAACTGCGGCAGACTCCATAACCCGCCCCAAAGCCCGCTGGGAGGGCGTTTCTCAAGCCATATCCGGCCTTCTGGGTCACGTAGCATCAGCATGATCGTTTGTCGTGTGGGCAGCGCCTTTTTGGGTTTGGATTCCGGGTAGCGCTTTGGTTCGCCTTGGGCGTAGGCCAAACAGGCATCGTTAAATGGGCAGCTCAGGCAGTCCGGTTTGCTGCGTTTACATAGCGTGGCGCCAAAATCCATCATCGCCTGGGTGTAATCCGCTAGGCGCTCTGCTGGGGTGTAATACTCCGCCAGCGCCCACAGTTTTCTCTCCACATTGGGCTTGCCCGGCCAGCCGGGCAGCGCATGCAAACGAGTGAGCGAGCGCTTTACATTGCCATCTAAAATAGCCGCCCGCTGCCCTGTGCTTTGCGCAATGATAGCGCCAGCGGTGGAGCGGCCAATACCGGGTAAAGTCACTAACGCGTCGATACTCTCCGTCGGCAGCTCGCCATTGTGCTCCTCCCACGCAACCTGGGCAGCTTTATGCAAGTTGCGCGCACGGGCATAGTAACCAAGGCCCGTCCAGAGATGCAGCACTTCATCCAGTGGGGCCTTGGCGAGACTCTCCAGGGTAGGAAAGCGCGCCATAAAACGCTCAAAATAGCCGATAACGGTGGCAACCTGGGTTTGCTGCAGCATGATTTCCGACACCCACACGCGGTAGGCGCTACGCGGCGACTGCCACGGCAAGTCGTGACGACCGTAGCGGTCAAACCAATCCAGTAGGCGCTGTTGGAATTCGCTTGCCGCTAGCCGCGGCGTGGGCATATCTGCCATGCACGCTCCTTAAACAGAAATGGGTATACGAAACAGCAATGGGCAGACACCAGTGCCAATAAAAAAGCGCCGGCGTTTAGGCCGGCGCAGCACTTACTGTTTCGATAAATGCGTCACTTTACATCCTGCGTCGATGCTCAGTTAAACAGACTGCGTAGGCCATCGCGAAGCTCTTGAGCAGCGCCTTCGCCAAGGCGTTCATCTAGCTCATCTAAAGAGTCGCCTAGACGCTCCTCCAGCTCTTCATTAACACGATCCCCCGTTTCGTTGCGCAGTAGGTCGACCACGGCGGTCTGGAACATCTCACGGTCGAATCGGCACCACTCGGTGCGTTCATCGCCAAGATTACCTTCACAGCGCACGGGCAGCGGCAGTTGTTCCAGGCGCGGATTAACTTCACAGGCCGCGTCGGCGGTGTCGACCAAGCGAGCATTAGCACGAGTATCAAAGTTCAAGCCGGCGAGATCCAGTTCGCCTTCTCCACTCACATCGATGCCGGGCAGGGTGATCAGCAGGTCGTCACTCTCCACTAAGCCATTGCTGATTTGGAAGGTAGCATCAAAACGCTCAAAACGAGTATCGGTGTGCCAATCCCGCAAGGTGCCCTGCCCCTCTAACTGGGCAACCAGCTCACACATCTGCTTGGAAATGTTGGTATTTAAAATGGCGCCTTCGTTTAGACGAGCATTAAGCGCGCCATTGAGGTTACCGATAAGCGCTTCACGGGTATTGCCCTGACTGGTGACATCCCCGTTTAAATTAAAGCGACCACGCAGTGGTGATGCCTCCTCTTTTTCACTGATCGCTTCAATCAACGGCGCCACCTGAACGTTGTTAATAGTCGGCGATAGCGCCCATTCAAGAATGGAATCTGTAGCATCAACCTGGCCGGTAGCGCTGAGTTCACCCTCGTAGAAGCCTGACTCAAACGCCGTTAGCCGATGAACGCCGTCGTCGCCACGCAGTTGCAAGCGTGGATTGTTGAAGGTCAGGCCTGCAAAAATAAGCGTATCGACACTCAGGTCGCCCTCTAGCGCCAGCCCACTGAGTAATGATTGAGGCACTAATGTGTTGTTTTCCTGAGCAAAGGCTTTACGCAGTAAACCGCGACTCGCCTGTTTGGCGGTGGCCTCACCGGGTAGATAGCGATCAAGGTCTAGTTGGTCACCGGCTAAATCGAACGCCAGGCGTGAGCCATTCAGCGCCGCCGTCAGCTCGCCGGTAAACGTGCTGTCGTCGACCACCAACGAGAGGCTAGGCAAAGAGAGTTGCTCGGCATCACCTTCGATAGGACTGGTCATGGCTACATCGCTGAGCGCAGCCTCGCCCGCAGTGGTTAGGGTAACGCCAGCACGGGCAAGCCAGGGGCGTAGCGTAAAGGGGGCAGCGGTTAGCTGACCACGATAACGGGGGGCATCGCGCAATTGCTCAATATTAAGGTGGCCACTCACCTTTAGGCCATCCGGCCCGGTAAGTTGCAAGTCTTTCAACTGCGCCGTTTGTGCCTGCCAGTCGCTCTCCAGGCCAAAGGCGAGCGCCAACGCCAAGCTGCCCTGCCAGTTATCCGCATTGCGCAGCCCCGTTTCAAGTAGTCCCTCTTTAATGGTCAGCTGCTGCTCGCCCATTCGGGCAACCAGTTCGGCGGCCTTCAAGCTCAGTTGCTGTGGCTCGCTCTCTGTACCCTTGGTGGTTCGAGTGGTCAGTGCCATATTTTCCAGGGCGAAAAGCTTATCTGCCAACCCAAGCCGCACGCGTGTTTCCAGATTGATATCGCTGGTCAAATCAGGGGCACGCTCCAATACCTCGGCATCGAGACGGTTATGCTTGGTCAGTGTGAACATAGCCTTCAGCGGAAAGGCACGCAGCGGGTTAACGTTGCTACCCGAGATATTCAGTTGCTGCATACGCCACAGTGCTTGGGTTTGCGCATCGCGGAAGCGAATGTCGGCGTTTTTTACTTCAACGCTGGCAATACTCAACACCACGTCCAAGCTACCGGCGTCCGCATTGGGGCCAGCACTGGCGGGCGCCAGCACCGTTTCAGCCGCGCTTTCATTGTGCTCAGAAAGGCGCTCTAACAAGGGCTCCCAGTTACCCTCACCCTGATCATCGCGCTCTAAGTTAAGGCGCATACCGTCCAACGTTAGGCCGTCAACGGCAATTTCCCCGCGCAGTAGCGGGCCGAATGCCACGCTCACCTCTGCGCGGTCAATGGCAGCAAAGGCGGCACTCTCTTCAGTCTGCTCGGGCAACCAGGCGCGGGCTTTCTCTACACTGACGCCGATACGCGGGTAGAATGACCAGGTAATCGGGCCTTCCAACGCCAAGTTGAGTCCCGTTTGTTCCTCCACGACAGCAGTTAAACGGGGCTTGAAGTCTTCTGGGTCCAGAAAGGTGGTCACATAGACCACGGCGGCGACCGCAACGATGGCGAGAATGCCGACCGCTGCCAGCAAGATACGTAATAGCTGTTTCATTACCCTTTCCCTTGTGGGTCTAACTCAACAAAATCGCTGGTAGCGGGCATACCCGCTACCGGTGTTTCTGGATTGGCCATTGGCCGGTAACCTAGCTTGGAGAGCAGCACACGGTCAGCCAGTGGTAAAGTGGACGTTTCGATGCGCAGGACACGGCCTTCCTGCTTGGCTTGCTCGCCAATCAGCGCCATCAAGCGCGAACCGACGCCACGGCGGCGGGTGGTTTTGCGCACGCAGAGCTCAGATAGCCACCACGCCCGATCTTCGCCCTCCTGAACGGCGACCGCCCCCAGCAGTCGATCGTTGAAGAGTGCGCAGGCAAAAAAGTGCTGGCCTGCAAAATGTTGCTCAATAAATGGCTCAACCGTTGGGGTGGGCATACGCTCTTGGGGCGCATCCTGATAGATGCGCATAAGATCAAGGCGCACCTGCTCATCGGCTTCCCAACGGGCCTGGTCGACATGGTGCAGTGTCACCGGCATGGTGAAATCCTCTTCGCCAAAGCAGCCTAGCTGCTATTTCTGCCGCAATTGATTGCGGCTACATTTCGCGCATTGTAGCGGATGAGGGCGCCGATTCACTATAATGGTCGCTTCGCCACAGGCCGATCAAATCAGTGGTAAGTTGATGATCGCCACCAGCCATCCCTCAGAGTGCGCTTCAGCGCAGGAGATGCAACATGTCAGCGCGTATTGCCACGGTCAGCCGTGACACCAACGAAACGCAGATCAAGGTCAGCGTCAATCTCGACGGCGAAGGCCGTCTTAGCTGCCAAACCGGCGTTCCGTTCCTGGATCATATGCTTGATCAAGTTGCTCGCCACGGGATGATCGATCTCGACATCAATGCCACTGGCGACCTGCATATTGACGACCACCATACCGTAGAAGACCTGGGTATTACGCTAGGCCAAGCTTTTTTTGAAGCAATTGGCGATAAACGCGGCATTTACCGTTATGGTCACGCCTATGTTCCTCTTGATGAAGCACTCTCTCGGGTAGTGATCGACTTTTCCGGTCGGCCAGGTCTGTTTATGAATGTTGAATTCACCCGCGACACCATCGGTAGCCTGGACACTCAGTTGTTCTGGGAGTTTTTCCAAGGCTTTGTCAGTCACGCCCGCGTGACGCTACATATCGACAACATCAAAGGCTTTAATGCTCACCATCAGGCGGAAACGATCTTCAAGGCCTTTGGCAGAGCACTCCGTATGGCCGTGATGGAAGATCCGCGTATGGCAGGCCAAATGCCTTCCACCAAGGGGAGCTTGTAATGCTGCGTGCTAGCCACATTTTGTCTACCTCCACAAGGAGCGCTTCATGACCATTGCTGTGATCGACTATGGAATGGGCAATCTTCATTCTGTAGCCAAAGCGTTGGAGCATGTGACCCATGAGAATGTCGTCATTACCCGCGACCCGCGCCGTATCCTCGGCGCAACGCGTTTAGTGCTACCGGGCCAAGGGGCCATTCGTGACTGCGTTGGCGAACTTGAGCGCACCGAATTACGCGGGTTGGTGGAGGATATCTTAACCCGCCAGGCTAAACCGCTGCTGGGTATCTGCGTGGGCCAGCAGATGCTACTGGAGCGCAGCGAAGAGAATGGCGGCGTAGAGTGCCTGGGGTTCTTTAAAGGCAGTGTAGATCGTTTTCCTGGCGACATGCGCGACGCCCACGAGCAGCGCTTGAAAGTACCGCACATGGGCTGGAATGTTGTCGAGCAGCATCACGACCACCCACTCTGGGCCGGTATTGATAATCGCGAACACTTCTACTTCGTACACAGCTATTACGTGAACGCGGATGACGATGCCCAGGTGTTTGGTACGACCCAATACGGCAAGGTAAGCGCCCACGTGGCCATTGGCCGTGACGCGACCTTCGCGGTGCAGTTTCACCCCGAAAAAAGCTCCCGCGCGGGCCTTCGCCTGCTTGAAAACTTTGTCACCTGGACGCCCTGAGAGGATTTTGTATGTTGGTAATTCCCGCTATTGATCTCAAAGACGGCCAGTGCGTCCGGTTGAAGCAGGGTCGCATGGAAGACGCGACCTCCTACGGTGATGACCCGGTAGCCATGGCGGCGCGCTGGGTAGAGGCTGGCGCCCGCCGCCTTCATTTAGTCGATTTGAACGGCGCCTTTGAAGGCAAACCGGTGAACGGTGACGCCGTGACGGCCATCGCCCGTGCCTACCCGAATCTGCCGATTCAAATTGGTGGCGGCATTCGCAGTGCGGAAACCATCGAGCACTATTTAAGTGCCGGTGTCTCCTACGTGATCATCGGTACCAAGGCAGTAAAAGAGCCCGACTTCGTTGGCGAAATGTGTCGCGCCTTTCCAGGCCATGTGATCGTTGGTCTTGATGCCAAAGATGGCTATGTCGCCACCGATGGTTGGGCAGAGGTCTCCACGGTAAAAGCCACCGAGCTGGCCAAGCGTTTCGCCAACGATGGTGTCTCTAGCATCGTCTACACCGACATTGCTCGCGACGGCATGATGCAAGGCGTTAACGTAGAGGCCACCGCAGCACTTGCCCGCGAAGGCGGCTTGCCGGTGATTGCTTCAGGTGGTGTGACCAACCTGGACGACATCAAAGCACTCTGCGCAGTTGCCGATAGCGGCATTTTGGGCGCGATTACTGGCCGGGCAATTTACGAAGGCAGCCTGGATGTCGCCGAAGCACAGCGATTAAGCGACCAACTGACGGGAGGCGGTTCATGAGCCTTACCAAACGCATTATCCCCTGCCTGGATGTAGACGCCGGGCGCGTGGTCAAAGGCGTTAATTTTGTCGGCATTCGCGATGCCGGTGATCCGGTAGAGATTGCCCAGCGCTATAACCAGCAGGGCGCCGACGAGATTACCTTTCTCGATATTACCGCTAGCCACGAAGACCGCGATACGACGGTGGAGATGGTTGAACGCATTGCGGGCGAAGTGTTTATTCCGCTGACCGTCGGCGGCGGCATTCGCAGCTGTGACGATATTCGCACCATGTTGAACGCCGGGGCTGATAAAGTCTCGATCAACACTGCAGCGGTCACTAACCCTGAGTTTGTGCGCGAAGCCGCCGAGCGTTTTGGTAGCCAGTGCATCGTGGTGGCGATAGATGCCAAGCGCGTCTCGAAAGAGGGCGAAACGCCCCGCTGGGAGATTTTCACCCACGGTGGCCGCCGCCCAACGGGCCTCGACGCCGTTGAGTGGGCGAAGAAGATGGTGGAGTTCGGGGCGGGCGAACTACTGCTCACCAGCATGGATCGCGACGGCACCAAGATTGGCTTTGACCTGGGCGTGACCCACGCGATTTCCGAAGCGGTAAGCGTTCCGGTGATAGCCTCAGGCGGTGTGGGCAACCTGGATCACCTGGTGGATGGCGTACTCAAAGGTGGTGCCGATGCAGTGCTGGCCGCCAGTATTTTCCATTTTGGCGAATACACCATCCCTGAAGCTAAGCGCTATATGGCCGAACGCGGTATCGAAATGCGACTTTAAAATGCCCTTTATCGACCAGGAACTTCGCATGTTTCGTTCACCCCCATGGAGGGGATGGCTAGCAGGCCTGCTATTCAGCATGTCTGCTACAGCGTTCTCTGATTGGCCTCCGTCGTTGGAGTGGGATCATACCCTGGTGCAAACCAGCCTTTATACCCGCCACTTCAGCCCCGACCCGGAACACACTAACCAGCAAGACCTGGTTAGCATTGAACTGCATAATCCGAATCACTGGTTAGCGGGCGGGGCCTGGTTCAAAAACTCCTTTGATCAACCCTCTTGGTACTTCTATGCGGGGCGGGAATTCCCTCTTTGGCAAACCGATCAGGGGATAAACGTGCGCGCCAAACTAACCGGTGGCCTCTTGCACGGCTACCAGGGTGAGTATCGCGACAAAATTCCGCTCAATCACTTGGAAACCGCCCCGGCAGCTCTGCCTAGCATCGGCATACAATGGGGTCAGGTTGAATCAGACCTGATCATTTTCGGCGCTGCAGGCATGATGATAACCGCAGGAGTGCGCTTTTAGTCGCTACTCCTCAGCGTCGTCTAGCGATAAACCCAGATTGCTGATGCCACCATTGCGACCTAATTCACGCACTCCTTTCAGCAACACCTTATCCAGCGGTTCGCTGACGGCTTCCAATACGGCATCCTGAAAATCGTTTTCGTCGTCCATCAACGGATGATCGCGAATAATCAGTGCTAGCTTCTGCGCGTCAACTTCGCCTTCAGTGAGCTCTATAAAGGCGCGTACGCCTGCTCGGGATGTGCGACTAACATCCAGCACGGCCTCTGGGGAGTCGCCTTGCAGGGTGTCTAGCAGCGCTGAGACCGACACCACTGCATCCAGGGCGCGCCGGGCACCAAAGCTGTCATCCTCTTCGGGTGGCTCACACTCAGCTAACTTTTCCGCTTGGCGGGTAAAGTCGATACTGGCATTAGGTACATTAAGCCGCTCCCAGACCAAACTCAGCACGGTACCTAGCGTATGGCTATCACCCTGGCCGGTGGTTTGCTGATAAAGCATATAGTTAGGCAGCAAACGCTCACACAACGCCGCCATAAAGGCTTGCTGGGCAGGTAGTGGGAGCTCTTGTAACCGTTGGTAAAAGCCCTGGGGTTTCGACACCATACTGATTTCCTGGATCGCTTGACGTGGGATATTGGTGAAAGTTAGCGGGTACGTTATCGTTTCTCTGCGCTTGGGGCGATCCCCAACGCTTTGATGATTGTACGGCCGGCGAGGAGATTACCATGCATATTCATCTGCTACAGCACGGCCCTGACCATGGCCCCGCCCGTTTAACCGATTGGCTAACCAGTATGGGCCACAGTTACACCGTTTTTCATCTCTACGCAGGCGAGCTAACGCCCCGCCCAAACGAGTCTGATGCACTGATTATACTTGATGGCCCAGAAGAGCTACTCAGCCATTCACCGGCGTGGTTTAAAGCCGAAGATAAGCTCATCAACCGCTATTTGGATGGCCAAAAACCGCTGCTGGGTATTGGCGTAGGCGCCCATTGGATAGCCCAGGCGCTGGGCTCGGTGGTAGCGCCTGGTACCTATACTGAAACAGGCTGGCATACAGTCACCCTAGCGCCGGAAAGCTCGCTGGATTTACCCGAAACATTCACCGCTTTTATGTGGCATCGCTATGTTTTCAGTTTACCCGACGATGCACTGCCCCTCGGCGGTAGCGAAGCTGCACCGTTGCAAGGGTTTGCATGGGACAGAGGTCGTGTCATCGGCCTGCTGTGCCACCTGGAAGCCACCGCGGCTAGCGTAAAACAGCTGCTGGGCACAGCCGAGTGGCCTGGTGCGTCACCTTCCACTACCCGCTATGTTCAGGATGCGGCCCAAATATTAGAAGACCCCAACCGCTTTATTCACCTCGCGCCACAGCTCGACCGACTGATGACCCAGTGGCTTAAAACAGCGTAACAGTAGCAAGCTATAAGGCCGTCAGCGGTTCCACTGCCTAGCGGCCGCTAGGCAGCTATTCCAATCGCCCACATGAATCTCTGGCGGCGCAGCGGCGCGCTGCTTCTCTAAATGGTAGCGGTAGAGCGGGTCGTAGTACTCGGTGAGTAGCGGCGCGAGCCAGGCTTCATGGGCTTGGGGGTTGCCATGAGCATGCTCTTTGAATGCTAGCGCCTGCAGCCGCTGTAAGCGCTGAAGGCGCGCGTTACCCAAGCGTTTTCCTAGCCGGATAAGCGCATTACTTAACTGCGCCTGTATTAATTGCCAGCCTTGGTAGGCCCCATGACGAGCGGCATAGGCCTGCTCCAGGTCGATAATATAGTCCTGCTGAATCTGAGCAAGGCGCCAATCCAGCGGCATTTCGATACGCACCCGTGGCGCTTGCTGCTGCGCCCGCCAGAAGTTCAAGGGAATATTGGCGTTACCAATCTGACGGGACTCATCTTCGATGACCAGCCCTTCCGTCAGCCCGATTAGCCGCTTGGCCAGCGCATGCTCAAAGTTGATTTGAGTAGCAGGCTCTTCAGGCCTACGTCCAAAAGCAGAGCCTTTGTGGTGCGCATAAGCTTCCAGGTCGACGCCGTTATCAAGCTGATTAATCAGCGCTGTTTTTGCACACCCGGTGAGCCCTGCAACAACCAGCATTGGCTGAAACGCGGCCGTATCAATGCGCTCACAGAGCGCTTGGCGCATAGCTTTCCAGCCCCCCTCCAGCCGCGGCCTTGAGATACCGGCCTCTTCCAGCCACTGCTGAGCAATTTGCGAGCGCAGTCCACCGCGAAAGCAGTAAATCAATGCATCTGGGTATTCGGCTAAGTACTTCTGCCACGCTGCGACCCGAGCCTGCTTGACCTCACCGCTGACTAAACGCTCACCTAGCGCAATCGCCGCGGCTTGACCATGCTTCTTATAAGCAATGCCCACCTGATGACGCTCATCGTCGACCATTAAAGGCAGATTGACGGCACCTGGCAGCGCGCCCTGGGCAAACTCCACCGGGGCGCGCACATCTATTAGCGGTCGCTCTTCTCTGATTAAACTCAATGCCGCCGGTGTGGTGGCTGGGATTGTGGCCAGTGTCACCCGACCACCTCGATGGAGACTTTTCCCTGGCGCGCCTTCATGACGCCGAATGACTGTAACGACAGACCGAATTCGCGGCCAATGCGCTCAACGTCATCCTCCCAGGCGGGGTCAACGCTGAGCAGCAGGCCGCCGGAAGTCTGGGGATCACATAACCACTGCCAGTGGGCTTCATCCATGGCCGGCAGGCTTTCCCCCAGCGCATCACGATTGCGCAGCGTACCGCCGGGCACAGCGCCTTGGCGGCGGTAGGACTCTGCCTCGGCCAGACGAGGCAACTTACGGAAATCAATCTGGGCCATGACATTACTGGCCTGGCACATTTCAGCAAGGTGGCCCGCCAATCCGAAGCCAGTGACATCAGTCATGGCGTTCACCCCTTTTACATCAGCAAGCTTCACACCAATGCTATTGGGCTTAAGCATCGTTTCACGGGCAAGCCCATGGTGGCCCATTTTCAGCAAACCGCGTTTTTCTGCCGTGGTTAGCATGCCCACGCCTAACGGCTTGGTTAAAAACAGTAGATCACCCGGCTTGGCGGTGCTGTTTAGCTTGAGTTTGTCCAGGTCGACTAAGCCATTTACCGCGAGTCCGAAAATCGGCTCGGGCGCATCAATGGAGTGACCGCCCGCCAGGGCAACGCCTAATTCGCGACATACGGCCTGGGCGCCGGCCATTACATCCCCCGCCACTTCAGCGCTTAGCTTATCCAGTGGCCAACCGAGAATACCTAACGCCATCACCGGCGTGCCGCCCATGGCGTAAACATCGCTGATGGCATTGGTCGCCGCAATACGGCCAAAATCGAAGGGATCATCGACAATGGGCATAAAGAAGTCCGTGGTGGCAATCATGCCCCGCCCATCGCCCAGATCGTAGACGGCCGCGTCTTCGCGTCCTTGATTGCCGACGATAAGCCGCTTATGGCCCGCCGCTGGCCCTGCCTTGGCAAGAATGCCATCCAGTACGTCCGGGGCAATCTTGCAGCCACAGCCCGCGCCGTGGCTATATTGGGTCAAGCGAATCGAACTCATCGTGTCTCTCCTTGGCACTTGGGGAATATCATCAGTTTAGCCCAGTATCGTCCAGGCTACAGGGCGTCCAGTGCATCGCTGAGTTTATCAACAGCGATCACTTCCATACCCTTAGGCGCCTGCTTGGGTGCATTAGCGCGTGGCACAATGGCGCGGAGAAATCCGTGCTTGGCCGCCTCGGCAATGCGCTCTTGGCCACTGGGCACCGGGCGTATCTCGCCCGATAGTCCAACTTCACCAAACACCACTAGCTCTTTGGGTAGCGCGCGATTTTGCAGGCTAGAGACCACGGCTAGCAGCACCGCCAGATCGGCACTGGTTTCGAGCACTTTGACACCGCCGACGACATTCAAGAACACATCCTGGTCACCGGTAAACAACCCACCGTGGCGGTTAAGTACTGCCAGCAGCATAGCCAAGCGGTTTTGATCAACGCCGACAGCGACACGGCGAGGGTTGCCCAGCGCGGACTCATCCACCAGCGCCTGTACCTCTACCAGAATCGGCCGTGTGCCTTCCCAGACCACCATGACTAAACTCCCTGGCGCCTGCTCCTCCTGGCGAGAAAGAAAGATTGCGCTGGGGTTTTTAACCTCTTTAAGGCCCTGCTCAAGCATGGCGAAAACACCTAGCTCGTTGACGGCGCCAAAGCGGTTCTTCTGCCCCCTCAGAGTGCGAAAGCGTGAGTCGGCGCCACCCTCTAATAGCAGCGAGGCATCAATCATATGCTCAAGCACTTTGGGGCCTGCCAGAGTGCCGTCCTTGGTGACGTGCCCCACTAATAGCAGAACGGTGTTAGTCTTCTTAGCAAAGCGCGTTAGCGCCGCGGCTGACTCGCGCACCTGGGCAACGCCGCCGGGAGCAGAGCTGATATCTTCCAGATGCATGGTCTGGATGGAGTCAATCACCAGAATCTCGGGCTTCTCCCGTTCAGACACCGCCAATATGGTTTCCACGCTGGTCTCGGCCAACATTTTCAAGCCATTGGTAGGCAACTGTAGGCGGTGCGCACGCATCGCTACCTGGGAGAGTGACTCCTCACCGGTCACATAGAGGATACGCCGCTGCTGGGCTAACTTGCAGGCTGTTTGCAGCAGCAGAGTCGATTTGCCCGCCCCAGGATTACCACCCAACAGAACCGCTGACCCAGGCACCAACCCACCGCCTAGCACGCGATCAAACTCCGCGAAGGTGGAACTCATACGTGGTACTTCGCTAAGATCCACATTGCCCAGGTCGATCACTTCACGGGACAGATCACCCGCGTAGCCAGATCGACCGGGGGCTGTGCCACCACCAGGGCGAGTGCTCGCCAAGTGCACTTCACTGAGCGTGTTCCACTCTTGGCAACTGCTACATTGTCCCTGCCATTTACGGTATTCGGCGCCGCACTCGGTACACACAAAGGCGCTTTTGGCTTTGGCCACTGCCATTACACTCCTACTGTTGCTGTCACTAAGTGGCAACGTTCGCTGAGCTGCCGTTAGCATTCAATGTCATTAAGCACTTTTGACCGCTGCGTACTCTTTATCCATTAGTGCCAGCAAACACAAAAGGCGGCCAATGGCCGCCTTTTGTACTACTGGCTAACGCCTTATTGACGCTTTAGCTGCAGCATTTCACCATTTTCAAAGCGGCGACGCTCTGGGTCAATCAGCTCCAACGTGCTCTCATCAATACGCATGAAGTAGTAGATTTGACCATCGCCATCTGGCGTCAGCTCGTAAACAGTGGCATCTGGGTCAGAGGGTGTACCGGTCAGCACTTCCCAATTCCCCGCGTAGTTCTCATCCGGGGGAGTTTGGGGATGGTTACGGTAGCTGGCGTTCAATGTGAAGGTGCGCTCCTCGGCGGCACTCATATCTTCACCCACCATTGTGACATCCAGATCGATACCATCGCAGTTACGGCAAGGTAGCGAGCCCTGGTAATTTTGCTGGGCGGTAGCCGCTTCTTCTTGCTGCTGCTCCATGGGGCCGCTCGCACAGCCAGCCAGTAGTGCCAACATAGCCGAACCGGCCAGCAAACTCTTAAGTTGCATAGAGTGTCTCCTTAATCTCGTGTTGGACATCACATTTATTTACGCGCACTTATGACAGCATAACCGCTACAAGGTGCGACGCACACCCCTAGTGATGTGAATGCTTGCGCTAAGTTAGCCTTCAAGCGACCATGGTGTACCTTGCTAGGATAATCAGGTTACCCACATGAGCCAATACTGGAGTCCGGCCGTTCGCGAACTTACGCCTTACGTGCCCGGCGAGCAGCCACGCGAGCAGCTTGTTAAGCTCAATACCAATGAAAACCCTTACCCACCTGCGCCAGGTGTCGGTGAGGCACTGCGTGACTACGCGACCGATCATTTACGCCTCTATCCTGACCCCACCTCTAAAGCGCTGCGTGAAGCGTTGGCGGAGACGTTTAAGGTAGCGAGTGGCCAAGTGTTTGTCGGCAACGGTTCAGATGAGGTGTTGGCGCTTGCCTTTCAGGCATTTTTCCGCCATGGCGCACCACTTGACGTACCCGCCATCACCTATAGCTTCTATCCCGTTTACGCCAACCTGTATGGCGTTGAGCTGCGAAAGCATCCGCTCAATGAGCAGTGGGAAATCGATATTGATGCGCTTGGAGCGGATACTAACCGCAGCGGCGTTATTTTCGCTAACCCCAATGCTCCTACCGGCCACGCGCATTCGCTTGCGGCTATCGAGGCGCTGCTAGAGCGCGTCACTGATCGAGTAGTGCTGGTGGACGAGGCGTATGTCGATTTCGGCGCAGAGAGTGCTGTTTCGCTGATTGATCGCTACCCTAACCTACTCGTCACCGGCACGTTTTCTAAATCACGCAGTTTGGCAGGCTTGCGGCTAGGCTATGCGGTGGGCTCAGAGGAGTTGATCGATGGCCTGCTGCGGGTAAAAGACTCCTTTAACTCTTATCCGGTAGATAGTTTGGCAAGCTTAGTAGGCATCGCCGCACTCAAAGATGTCGAGCATTTTGAAGCCTGCCGCGAGCGTGTTATTACCACCCGTGAACGCACTCACCAGCGCCTTGAAGCGTTGGGATTTGAAGTACTGCCCTCTAAGGCTAACTTTGTGCTCGCCCAGCACCCTGGCTACGAAGGTGCACAGCTATTTTCTGGCCTACGCGAGCGGGGCATTCTGGTGCGCCATTTTAACACCTCAGACCTCAACAACTTCCTACGCATCACCATCGGCACCGATGATGAGATGGATAGTTTGATTGAAGCATTAGAGACGCTTCTCTAGTAAAGGGTGAGGTGTGAGGGGTGAGGTGTGAGGTGTGAGGTGTGAGGTGTGAGGTGTGAGGTGTG
>TARA_R100001369_G_scaffold10707_9_pt1 | contig 37226 bp, 33 predicted proteins | sample TARA_R100001369 | Tara Oceans TARA_R100001369 (sample SAMEA2621528) | marine metagenome | biome: marine biome (ENVO:00000447); feature: surface water layer (ENVO:00002042); material: "saline water (ENVO:00002010), including plankton (ENVO:xxxxxxxx)" | depth 5 m
AACCTGATTAGGACCTTCAATATGATCTGCCCAAACCATACGCGCCAAATCGTATAAACGTGCTAAACGCTTATCGTAAGAAACCGGTGGATTTACAGGATGACTTTTATAATCTTTTAAGATTGCTTTATATTCTGACTCTGTAATATCTAAACGTGTTGCTAAACGGTCTACAAATGCTTTTTCAGCATCATTAATAACACCATCACTCATTGCAATTCTTACAATAGCCGCAAAATGGTCTTCATTACGCTTTTTAAATCCGCTTTCGAATAATTCTGAAAATGACATATTTTATGTTTTAATTGTCTAATATAATATAGGTGAACAAATATAATTGTATTCATAGTATTTATCATAAACAAAGCTTTAAAACTTTTATATTTGCACCTTCAAACAAAGGAATTTGAGTAAAGCCTTTATTGCACAAACCTATTTACAGACTTTGCAACTGCAAAATCTGAAAAATGCCATTGCCAAAACTGAAAGTAAAACACATCTAAAAAACTTAGTTGGCTCTTCATTATCTATCGTTATTTCTGAAGCTTTCAAAACTGCTGAAAAACCATTTTTAATTGTTTTTGATGATAAGGAAGAAGCTGCTTATTATCTAAATGATTTAGAACAACTCATTAACTCCAAAGATGTATTATTCTATCCTGGTAGTTATCGCAGACCTTATCAGATTGAAGAAACGAATAATGCCAATGTCCTTTTAAGAGCAGAAGTTTTAAACCGAATTAATTCTCGTAAAAAGCCCTGTATTATTGTTACCTATCCGGATGCATTGTTCGAAAAAGTAGTCACAAAAAAAGAACTCGAAAAGAATACACTCAAAATTTCTATTGGTAACGAATTAAGTATCGATTTTGTAAATGAAGTGCTTTTTGAATACAAATTTAAACGTGTCGATTTTGTTACAGAACCAGGTGATTTCTCAGTTCGTGGTGGTATTGTAGATGTATTTTCGTTTTCTCATGATGAGCCTTATCGTATTGAATTCTTCGGAGATGAAGTTGATAGTATTAGAACATTTGATGTAGAAACACAATTATCTACCGAGCGTATTAAAAAGGTAAGTATTATTCCAAACGTTGCAAATAAATTAATAGCGGAACAGCGTGAAAGTTTCTTAAAATACATCTCTAATAATACCGTAGTTTTCACAAAAAATACTCCATTTCTATTTTCGAGAATAGATGAATTTTATAAAAAAGCAGAAGATGCTTACAATAGTTTAACTGGAGACATAAAACAGGCATCACCAGATCGATTATTTTGTAATTCAGAATTATTAAAGCGTCAGTTTTTAAACTATAACTTAATTGAATTTGGGTTTACAGCCATAGTCTGTGATGAGATTATATCCTTTAATACTAAACCACAGCCATCATTTAATAAACAATTCAATTTACTGATTGAAGACTTAAATGACAATCATTCTGAAGGTATTACCAATTATATCGCTTGTGTCAGCGAGCAACAAGCCAAACGATTTCATGATATTTTTGATGATGCTGAGCAAAACGTGCATTACAAAACTATAGTCCTTTCGCTCTATCAAGGTTTCATTGATGCAGAACACAAAATTGCAGTTTACACAGATCATCAGATTTTTGATCGTTATCATAAATTTCATCTTAAAAATGGCTACGCTAAAAAGCAAGCCATCACCTTAAAAGAACTTACAAATTTAGAAATTGGTGATTATGTAACACACATAGATCATGGTATTGGTAAGTTTGGTGGACTTCAAAAAATAGATGTCGAAGGCAAAAAGCAAGAAGCCATTAAATTGGTTTATGGTGAGCGCGATATTCTATATCTAAGTATTCACTCGCTTCATAAAATAACGAAGTTTAATGGTAAAGATGGAAAACCACCTACCATTTATAAACTAGGTAGTAAAGCTTGGAAAACGCTAAAACAGAAAACAAAATCGCGTGTTAAGGAAATTGCATTCAATCTTATTAAACTATATGCAAAGCGAAAGCTAAAAAAAGGTTTTCAGTATGCACCAGATAGTCATATGCAACTAGAGCTTGAGGCTTCTTTTGTTTATGAAGATACACCTGATCAAACAAGCTCAACAGCAGACATAAAAGCAGATATGGAAAGCGAACGACCAATGGATCGTTTGGTCTGTGGTGATGTTGGTTTTGGTAAAACCGAAGTTGCCATTAGAGCCGCTTTTAAAGCTGTAGATAACGGAAAACAAGTTGCTGTTTTAGTACCAACGACTATATTGGCTTACCAACATTCCCGAACGTTTAAAGAGCGTTTAAAAGAATTTCCTGTTACTGTAGATTATGTTAATCGATTTAGAACTGCAAAAGAAAAACGCGAAACTCTTGAAGGTCTCGAAAACGGAAAGGTTGATATTATTATTGGCACACATCAACTCGCTAATAAAAACGTAAAATTCAAAGATTTAGGTTTACTCATTGTAGATGAAGAGCAGAAGTTTGGTGTTGCTGTAAAAGAACGTCTCAAAACCATTAAAGAAAATGTAGACGTCTTAACATTAACAGCGACTCCGATTCCAAGGACACTCCAATTTAGCTTAATGGCTGCAAGAGATTTGTCCGTAATAAATACAGCTCCACCTAACCGTTACCCAATAGAAAGTAATGTGATTCGTTTTGGTGAAGAAACCATAAGAGATGCGGTGAGTTACGAAATTCAACGTGGTGGTCAAGTCTTTTTTATCCATAATCGCATTGAAAACATTAAGGAAGTTGCTGGTATGATTCAGCGTTTAGTACCAGATGCAAAAATTGGCATTGGTCACGGAAGACTAGACGGTAAGAAATTAGAAGAGTTAATGCTCGCATTTATGAATGGTGAGTTTGATGTCTTGGTGAGTACAACGATTGTAGAAAGTGGATTAGATGTACCAAATGCGAATACCATTTTTATTAATAACGCAAACAATTTTGGATTAAGCGATTTGCACCAAATGCGAGGACGTGTTGGTCGTAGCAACAAAAAAGCATTCTGTTATTTTATCACTCCAGAGTATTCTGCTATGACTAATGATGCGCGAAAACGTATTACAGCCTTAGAGCAATTCACCGAATTAGGAAGTGGTTTCAACATTGCTATGAAGGATCTAGAAATTAGAGGAGCTGGTGATTTATTAGGTGGTGAGCAAAGTGGTTTTATTAATGATATTGGTTTTGATACCTATCAGAAAATATTAAATGAAGCTATTGACGAACTTAAAGAAACTGAATTTTCAGACTTGTATAAAGATGACGGTAAACCTAAAAAATACGTCAAAGATGTTACTATAGATACAGACTTTGAATTATTATTCCCAGATGATTACGTCAATAATATTACAGAACGTCTAAATCTTTACACAAAGCTAAACGCCATAAGAACCGAAGAAGAACTCACACAATTCGAAACTGATATTATTGACCGTTTTGGTAACTTACCAACGCAAGTCTCAGATTTATTAGATAGTGTGAAGCTAAAATGGATTGCAACCAAAATGGGTGTTGAAAAACTGATAATGAAACAAGGTAAACTGATTGGTTATTTTATACAAGATCAACAAAGTGGATTTTATCAGAGTGATAATTTCTCGAAAGTGTTACAATTTGCGCAGTTAAATGCTAAAAAATGTAAGATGAAAGAGAAAAAAACCAGAAACGGCTTGCGTTTATTAATTACGTTTGAAGGGATTAAATCCACAAAACAAGCACTCGATGCTTTATCTCAGCTATGAGTGAGAAAAGCCACTTAAAACATGTTTTTTGGCTTACAACAGCCACCATTCTTATAAGTACATCTGGTGCATTAGGCAAATATATTGATTTACCAACTCCAGTCGTAATTTGGTGGCGCTCAGCTTTAGCAGCATTATTTTTATTAATCTTTTGTCTTTACAAAGGCGTTAACTTAAAAATTCATACGCGCAAAGATCGCTATACATTTATCATTGCTGCCGTTTTTATGGGAGCACATTGGATTACCTATTTTTATGCTTTAAAACTATCTAATGTAGCTATTGGTATGTTATCGTTATTTACATTTCCTGTGATGATAGCGCTTTTAGAACCCTTATTTTCAAAAAACAAATTTGATCCTATTCATATTATTTTAGGGATTCTTGTACTTATTGGTATTTATATTTTGGCACCAGAATTTGATTTAGAAAGCAACCAACTTCAAGGTTTATTATTTGGGCTGCTCTCTGCCTTATGTTACGCACTTAGGATTTTAATTCTAAAAAAACATGTCAATACGTATAACGGCACAACACTCATGTTTTACCAAGTCGCTATAATTGCGGCTATATTAGTTCCTGTCTTATATTTTATGGATACCTCAAATATTACAACACAGTATCCCTATGTTATTATCTTAGCATTAGTAACTACAGCGATAGGACACACGATGTTTGTTAATAGCTTAAAATATTTTAAAGCAAGTACGGCGAGTATCATTGGTAGTGCGCAACCCGTTTTCGGAATTATAATTGCTTATTTTTTCTTGAATGAAATACCAACATTACATACATTTGTAGGAGGCAGCTTAATATTAACAACAGTTGCCATAGAAAGTGTAAGATCTAAAAAATAATAGTGGCTTAATTACTGAAGCTGTTCATTTTATAATAACACCATAGACTAATGAAAAAATTAATCATCCTTGCTTTAATATTACCGTTCATCGCTTTTGCTCAAAATGTAAAAGGCACCTTTTCTCCAGCAGAAGATTTTACTTATGCTTTTTTATATAAAGCGGCACCAGATGGAGCCGATTACGTAAGTAGAGGACAACTAGATCTTGCAGGTAATTTTGAAATTCCGCTAGACTCAACAGTGACCCCTGGTATTTATAAAATTGTATATGCAATTCCACCAGAAGAAAACAACTTTGATTTTATCTATGACGGAAAAGAAACAATTGTTTTTAATTTTAGTTATGAAAAAGGTCTAGAATTCACAGAGTCTGATGAAAATAAACTCTGGAATTCGTATTTAAAAAGTATGGATGTAGTTAATATGACCATAAACAACTACTACTCTAAAGAAAACTCGGATAAGGAAGGTTTCAATGCTATTTTTAAGACATTAAAAGATACGCAGATGGGCTACGAAGAACTAGCAAACGGAAAGTTAGTCTCTACTTTTATTATAGCTAACAGGCCTTATATCCCAGAAGCTTATGAAGACATGAGTAGCTACTCTGTGAATTTAAAGACCAACTATCTCAAACAAATAGATTTTAGTAATTATTTATTACAGAGCTCTTCGTTTTTGGTAGATCGTGTAACAACCTATGTTTTTGATATTATAAAAAATCCCAACAACGACCTTTACAAACAGCATGTTGATGATGTTGCTTCTGAAATTAGTGATACCGATGCTATTATTAAAACGAGCCTTTTAAAAATTATTTGGCAACGTTTTGTGGCTTTAGAAAATCATGATATTGCAAATTATATTACAGACACCTACTTACTAGCACTCGCTAATAAAACAGAAAATAAAGTTTTAGCTCAAACTATTTCATCTTATAAGAACACATCTATTGGCACTAGAGCACCCGATTTTGAAATTACTATAAATGATGCTAAAAGTAGCTTGCATCAACTTAATGGTGCAGAACATTACTTAATTGTTTTTTGGAGTAGTGCTTGTGGACATTGTCTAACTGAATTGCCAATGGTTAAGGAACTTGCTGCTAAAAATCCTACACTTAAGGTCGTAGCATTTGGTTTAGAAAGCGATGCTAACGATTGGACTGAAGAGGTTAAAAAATATCCAGATTTTACACATGTTATTGGTTTAGGTAAATGGGACAACCCTATTGTAAAAACTTATGGTGTAGCTGCTACACCAATGTATTTTTTATTAAGTTCTTCTAAAGTAATTATGGCAAAACCTTATGCTTATGAAGATTTGGAAGCAATTATTATGGAACTATAGCTTCAACAGCAAGAATAAAATAATTGGTGTCACCCTGCCAAGGCATTGATTTGTAACGTTCCTTATAACTTAATTTTACACGTTTTCCTTCCGATGCTTCGAGCTTTTCTAAAACGTTTTGATCTAACACTGAAAATTGCCAGAGGTTACCCTCTAATCCATCATTAGCGGAACCCAATCTAAGCCCTCCAATATTTAGTTCTCCTTCATTCGTTTTTAATATAACCCCTTTTTTCGAAATTTTAATTAATTGACCTGCGCGAGTACCTTCTGAATACGTCCATGAACAAGCCCATATCAATAGCAAGCATAAAACAATAAGCCCAAGTACAACCTTTAAAATAAACTTTTTGAATCTAGATTTAAAGCTTGGTTTTTCATGATTTGAATTATCCATGTGAAAAAATAATTAATTGAACTATAGCGTAAAGAAAACGCCCAGTAAAACAAGTGTCTTATCTGAGCGTTTTGAAACTAAATAACCAACTAAATTTAGCTTCTTTTATTTTCTCTAGGATTATCCATCCTTTCTGTTTTTTGCTTTCGCTTTTTAGGTTTGTCTTCTTGCCTGTCAACTTTACCTTGTGTATCAGAACTTCTATAATAAGGGATGTAACCTACTCCTGTAAATTCATAAATCGTACCAGAGTCTGCATGTAACAATTCTATCCTTTCATCATTAATAACGCTGAGTTCGAAAAATTCATTGTCAAAAAAATCATAATCTAATGTTAATGTTTTTAGGTACATATTACCACCTGCATCTCCTACTCCATAAACACCTGTGTAATCCCAAAAAATAGTATTTGGATTGTTTATGTTTCCATCTTGTGAACTTCTAAATGTTGAGTCATTTCCACCTGATAAAAACTGTAAATAGTTTTCATTGTCAAACTCATTTAAGGCTCCAAAATTACTGGTGTATGTTTTTTCCCAAGCCTCGTATTCTTGTAAGAAATAATGAATATTATCATAGAATATAAAATCATAATCAAAAGTTTGTCGCTGATAGCCTCTCAAAAAATAAGACGTATCGTCAAATGGGTTATATAATTCAATAGTATTATTATCTATTTGATACACATCAAAGCTATCAAAACCATCTATTACATGGTTAACATCTAAAATCATATTATAGGCATCATAGTTTCCTATCTCTGCACCATAACCACCACCTTGACTTCCAAAACCAACTAAATTGTTGTTAGCAAATAAACGACCATTATCGAAAGTTAACGTAAATGCGATCTGTAAGAATGGTGTTTCACCAAAACCTTGTGTAGCATTAATATCTACATACCATAAATCGTAAGAATTTAATAATTGATTTAACGAAACTGCAGGTGCATTATCATTAATGTTTATCTCCTCTGTATAACAAGAAGTAAAAAACGTTGCACTAAGTGCAAATCCTAAGAGTAATTTTAATGTCTTCATAATCTAACGTTTTAAGGGTATTACTTAGGTAATTTCAAAACGCGTGCCAAAAATGAAAACTTACACCTTTCTATTTATTAGACTAAGCTTGTAGAAGCAAAATTTAACTTAGTAAACCAGCACTTCGATAAGCTGGGTTAGACATTAGTCAGTCCATAAAACTTTCGCTATTTTTGATATACAAAACTGATTCAACCTTTATGAGTAATACTACGAAATATGCTGTTTTTGGAGCCGGAAGTTGGGCCACTGCAATTGTAAAAATGCTTTGTGAAAATTTAGATGAAGTCGGTTGGTATATGCGCAGTGTTTATACGAAAGAACACCTATTAAAAGAACAGCATAATCCTAGTTATTTAAGTTCTGTTGAATTTCACACGGAACAGTTAAAGCTCAGTAATGATATCAATGAAATTGCAGATTGGGCAGATGTGCTCATTGTTGTGATTCCCTCAGCATTTGTACATTCTGAATTAGAAAAACTCACTACTGATATTAGCCAAAAAACTATTGTATCTGCTGTAAAAGGTATTTTACCAGAAACTGGTAAATTGGTTGGAGAGCATTTTCATGACGCTTACAATATTCCGTTCGAAAATATTGCAGTTATTGCTGGTCCTTGCCATGCTGAGGAAGTTGCTCTAGAGCGTTTATCCTATCTCACCATATCTTGCGCAGATGCTGTTAAAGCACAAGCCATAGCAGATACTTTAGCTAGTGATTATATAAAAACAAAAATTAGTGATGATATTATTGGTGTAGAATATGCTGTAATGTTAAAGAATATTTATGCTATTGCTGCCGGTATTGCGCATGGCTTAGGCTATGGTGACAACTTTCAGAGTGTATTAATGAGTAATGCGATTCGCGAGATGAAACGCTTTGTCAAAAAGATGCACAAGATGAAACGCGACATTAATAACTCAGCGTATTTAGGTGATTTATTAGTTACTGGTTATTCTGTGTTTTCAAGAAATAGAATGTTCGGGAATATGATTGGTAAAGGGTATACCGTAAAATCAGCTCAGATGGAAATGAGTATGATTGCTGAGGGTTATTATGCCACCAAAAGTGCACATTTGCTCAATGAAAGAAATAAAAAGAAAACACAATTACCAATTATCAATGCGGTCTATGAGATTCTTTATGAGAATAAAGATCCAAAAAAGGTATTTAAGAAATTGACGGATCAGTTAGATTAACTTTTAGCTATTGGCCTTTTGCTATTAGCTGACTAACCAAAATACCTTTTAAATGCATCAAAGGCAAAGTCTGTAACGCCTTTTATTAATAGTATGCTTTCTAAACAAATACGTATACAATTGTAATTTACAAAAATCTAATAAAGTTTAAAGACTTGTTTAAAACTGTCTTTATAAGCACCTCCTAAAGGAATTTTTGAATCCTTAATTTCTATACTAGAACCATCAAAACGATCTATATAATTTTTATTGACGACATAAGACCTGTGTACTCTTATAAAAACATTTTTAGCTAAGGGTTCTATGAATTCTACTAGAGACATTCTAAGCGTAAATTTTCTTTTTTTTGTAAAAACATCAATATACTTTAAGGCTGACTTTATGTAGATAATGTCATCAATATCTATTTTTTCGTAACTATTTTGAACTTTAAAGTAGACAATTTTGACTTGTTCACTTTCAGCATTTGGTGCAACTTCTTTAGTCATATGAATTTGTGATGCGCTGAAGTTTGTTTGATATTACGGGTAAAAAAGTACTTAGCAGTACGACTAACATCGTTTCTGTCGATGCCTTAGCAAAAGGCATATACATGGTAAAAGTAACTACGGATAAAGGTGCTTTTATAAAAAAGTTGGTTAAAAACTAACACAATTAGCTATTAATTAATTTTAGGGACTAAACCCTTTCCGCTTATGGAAAGGGTTTTTTCGTTATTAAGCATCGTAAATTTCTAAAATTAGAGCATTAAACCACTTGTTAACTTCAATTTTAAGGCATTCAAAGTAAGATGCTTACCTTGATTTCGCTTTAGTATTAATTAGCTAACAGAAAAGGAAATACGAAACAAAGTGCTAAACCGCAACGAATAAAAAAAATTATTAAGGTAAAGTTCCAGAAATAATCTTGAAGTTTTCCGTCATTGCAAATCACCCTTTTAGGTATGATGTGGCCAATGCAGAGCATTTATGAATTCCTTTAAAAAACAATATGTAAAGAATAAATAATCTCTTAATCGTTATACAGATTACTTCACCAAAACCCCTTTTAACTGCATCAAAGGAACAGTCTGCAAAGCGTTTTCATTAATCGTATTGTTTCTAAACAAATACGACTTATCAAACATTTGATTGCCTTCAAAAAAGGTGATTTTAAACTCATTATTAAGCGCTAACACCTTTTCTTGCAAATACTCAATTTTAGCATAACTTTTGGCTGGCAATAATGTTATTGTATGACGCATTGGAGGTGTCATTTTCTTATCTGTATAACCTTGTGAAACAATAAGAACAGTTTCTAAATCTGCATCACTATTGTTAATGATATAGGCATTCCAATCTTGGGTTTTATACTCAGGATGTTGTTCTTGTACCACTGCAACGTGAACGTCTTTTACTTCTGGAATTTTAATATCTTTTTTCATGTGTTTAACGCTATTGTTTTTTAAATGATTATACTTCAACTTCGCCAATCGCTATTTACAGGCGTGGAACATCCATATAATTATGCCCTAGATTATCAAAATTTAGTTAAGAATATTGCCTAATGTTTTTTGTCATTTCGAGCTTGCCGAGAAATCTCAAATTGTATCATTAAGAAAATCCCAGTTAGGGTTTTGTAAATTAATTAAGACTTCTTTCTTTGATCTATTCCATTTTTTCAATTGTTTTTCTCTAGTAATAGCTGTTTCAATATCCAAAAAATGTTCAAAATAGATTAGATATTTGCATTTATATTTATGAGAAAAAGATTTGGAATGTGCTTCAGGATTATTGTGATAGTAAAGTCTGTCGACTAAGTTATTGGTAACACCAATATATAGTACCGTTTTATTTTTATTGGTTATTATGTATATGTAGTAGTTATGAGCCGCGATAACTTTAGACATAATTTTTGAGTTTAATTAGATTTCTCGGCAAGCTCGAAATGACAAAAACACATAATATACTCTTGTTAACATGCTCGAAATAAGAGATGCGGTTTAAGTTGTATTAGATTTCTCGGCACGCTCGAAATGACAAAAAAACAAAAATTCGCTTGTAAACATGGTCGAAATGACAAAAAACTTAAAGCGCACTCTTAAACTGTTCTAAAAACCGCACATCATTCTCACTCAATAAACGAATGTCACTAATCTGATTCAATAGCATCGCGATACGATCTATTCCCATACCAAAAGCGAAACCAGAGTATTCTTTGGAGTCAATACCACAATTTTCTAAAACGTTAGGATCTACCATACCACAGCCCATAATTTCTAACCAACCTGTGCCTTTTGTTATTTTATAATCCGTTTCTGTTTCAAGTCCCCAATACACATCTACCTCAGCACTTGGCTCAGTAAACGGAAAGTACGACGGACGTAATCTAATCTTAGATTTCCCAAACATCTCTGTTGTAAAGTATTGTAGCGTTTGTTTTAAATCTGCAAAACTCACGTCTTTATCAATGTATAAACCTTCCACTTGGTGAAAGAAACAATGCGAACGTGCAGAAATTGCTTCATTTCTATAAACACGACCAGGCGAAATTGTACGAATTGGTGGTTTATTATTTTCCATGTAACGTACCTGTACCGAACTGGTATGGGTGCGCAATAATATATCTGGATTGGTTTGAATAAAAAACGTATCCTGCATATCTCTTGCTGGATGGTATTCTGGTAAATTTAAAGCTGTAAAGTTATGCCAGTCATCTTCAATCTCTGGACCTTCACTGACATTAAAACCAATACGCGAAAAAATATCTATAATCTGATTTTTCACAATAGAAATAGGATGACGTGCACCTATAGCAATTGGCTCTCCAGGACGTGATAAATCACCATAAAGTCCATTATCTTCTTCCTTATTTTCAAAAGCTTCCTTTAAAGTATTCACCTTGTCTTCAGCTGTTTTTTTTAGCTGATTTATGGTTTGGCCAAATTCTTTCTTCTGGTCGTTTGCTACATTTTTAAACTCAGCAAAATACTGCTTTAGTAATCCTTTAGACCCTAAATACTTTATTCTAAACACCTCAAGCTCCTCTTTAGATTCAGCTCTAAACGCTTCAGCTTCAGTAATGAGTTCTTTAATCTTATCTATCATTCTCAATTAATTCAAAATGCAAATTTACTATTTTTAAGGCATAAAAAAACTCCTTTAATATTAAAGAAGTTCATTTATTATTATAATATCACATATTATTGTTTAACAAACACCCTTTTATCAGTGTAAACAACTCCATCTTCTACATAAGCTTCTTCAGTATAGAATGTATTACCTTCAAAAATAAATTCTACTTGGATTGAGTCTCCATCTATAGTAATAGTATGTAAATCCCCTGAATTAAACCATGTTCCGTTTACTGTAAATACTAATTCACAAGTACCATCATCATCGTTGTCTTCATAACTCTGAGAAGAGAAGTCACCATTTGAGGAAAAAACCAATGTTTCTTCAGTATCACAAAGCTCGTTCTCGAGTAAAACTTCATTTTCATAAAATTCTAAAAATTTCCATGTGCCGATAATAGATCCAGATGCAGAACCTCCGTCATCATCACTATTGCAAGATGAAAACACAAGTGCAAATACGCTAAACACAAGAAATAATTTTTTCATAGAAACAAAATTTAAGTTTATTTAACAAATTTAATACTTTTAGGAAGTAAAAATTTAATGTAGATGCTATTATTAATCAATATACTCTGTTTCTATAAAATAATTAACGATAGCTTCTTTCATTAAAACACTTTGTTCGCCAGCCTTAAGATGGGGTAATTGTGCTAATACTTTATAATGCGGCCAACCATCATCATCTACAAAATCAAACTCATAAAAACCGTAAGGTTCTAAAACCTTACAAATTGCAATATGCATTAAATCGAGTTTATGGTCTTTTTTATAATCGCGATGTATTTGTCCAAGCTCCTGAACACCAATAAGATAAATAATAGAATCTAGGTCTAACTTATCACCGTCAGCAAATTGGTTAGAGAGTTTTTCTACCACCGAAACCCATCGCTCTTTTAATTGTTCGTCTCTTGCCATAATTTAACAACTTATTGTTGCGTTATATATGTGGCAAAGTTAATTTATATTTGCCTAAACCACTAGGATTATGAGCATCATTGATATTGTTTTAGGAGCCCTTCTATTATTTGGGCTTATTCGTGGAGCCATGAAAGGGCTTTTTGTTGAAGTCGCTTCTTTAGTCGCCTTAGTTTTGGGTGTTTATGGAGCAATTCACTTTAGTTATTTTGCTGCTGGTTTTTTAGAATCTAAAGTAGATTGGAACGAAAAAACAATTAATATTATAGCCTTTGCAATCACATTTGTAATTATTGTTTTGACCATTAGTTTAGCTGGAAAAGCACTAACAAAATTAGCCGATTTTGCAGCTTTAGGTATTTTAAATAAACTCCTAGGTGGTGTTTTTGGCGCACTCAAAATAGGCTTAATACTTAGTGTTTTATTACTAGTATTCAATAAATTAAACAATACTTTGCCTTTTATGGAACAAGAAGATTTGGAAGAAAGTATGCTCTATGAACCTGTAAAATCGTTAGCTCCAATGATTTTTCCTAATCTTATAAAAAGTGATGACGACGCTGTAACTGATAAAGCTTAATTATCATCTGTCCTACACAACGCATTCTATAACTTCGGAACGTAAAATATCAAAATTGGTCTTTAAAATCCTTTAATTAATGTGCGGTATAATTCATAAATAAAGTTAATACACTAGATAATAAATTTATATAAAACTTTATGAATATATCCCTTTACTTTTACTGCGTTTTTAAAAACTAAGCTGATTTATGAATGTTGATGTACTAATTAGTAATATTACAAATCCTGTTTTGTTATTCTTTATATTAGGTATCATAGCTACACTAGTAAAAAGTGATTTAACTATACCGGAATCCTCTTCGAAATTTATTTCATTATATCTTTTATTTGCTATTGGTTTTAAAGGAGGCCAAGAGCTTTCGCATAGCGAGTTTAATGCTGAAATATTAAACTCTATTTTGTTTGCAATAGCCTTATCTGCGGTAGTACCTATATATGTTTTTTATGCCTTAAAGAAAAAAGTTGGAGTGCCAAATGCTGGTGCTATAGCTGCTGCATATGGATCAGTAAGTGCAGTAACTTTTGTAACGGCAGTATCCTTTTTAGAAAATCAAGGCATCCCTTTTGGTGGCCATATGGTTGCTATTATGGCTATTATGGAGTCACCTGCAATTATCGTAGGTGTTATTTTAATAATGGTTAATGACAAAATGAAGTCTAAAGAAAGTTCAATGGGCTCTATTATAAAACACTCTCTTACCGGTGGAAGCGTACTAATTCTAATTGGTAGTTTAGTGATTGGGCTTATTGCAGATGCGACTCAAGCAAGAGGGATTGAACCTTTTACAACCGATATTTTTAAAGGATTCTTAGCATTGTTTCTTCTAGAAATGGGAATGGTAACAGCCAAACGAATTAAAGGATTTAAAAAACATGGTATTGCGCTATTCGTATTTGCTATAGTAGTTCCTCTAATTAACGGATTGCTAGTTGCTTATCTAAGTCGTTTTGTAACCGAGGTAGAAGGAAACCGTTTATTGTTTGCGATACTTGGAGCAGGTGCTTCTTATATTGCTGTACCAGCAACTATGAAACTAGCCGAGCCGAGAGCAGACGCCGGAATATACATTCCTATGGCTTTAGGAATTACATTTCCATTCAATATCACCATAGGAATGCCTATTTATTATGCATTTATTCAGATGACTTAATCAAGGTCTAGTCTAAAGACATCATTTAAGTGCTCAGCACTTTCCATAGAAACCTTTAAATCTTTAATAATACCATCGTGAAGATCGTAAACCCAGCCGTGTATTTGAAGTCCGCTTTTGTCTTTCCACTTCTGTTGAACAATAGATGTTTTAGCTAAATCGTAAACTTGTGCTTTTACATTTAGTTCTACCAAACGATCAAAACGTTTTTTTTCTGAATCTATTTTTTTAAGTTCTGTAAGATTGTCTTTATAAACCTCCTTAATATTTCTTATCCATTTATTAATAAGCCCAAGCGATTTATTTTGCATTGCAGCCTGTACTCCACCACAACCGTAATGACCACAAACTATAACATGTTGTACTTTTAAGTGGTTTACTGCATAATCTAAAACACTAAGCATATTCATATCTGTATGCACTACCATGTTAGCAATATTTCTATGTACAAATAATTCGCCAGGATGCGTACCTGTGATTTCATTGGCAGGTACTCTACTGTCTGCACAACCAATCCATAATACAGGCGGTTTTTGCCCTTTCGATAAATTTTCGAAGTAATCTTTATCTTTAGAAGTCATCTCTTCTACCCAATCTTTATTATTACTGAGCAGCTTATTATAATATGTGTTTGGCATCTTGTTAGTGTTTTAGTGCGTATCTTTTATATTATGTTTTATCCAAGATAAGCAATCTTTAAATGATTTAAAAATATGATCTTCTGGAACAAAATCTGGAATGATATCAATGCGTTCCATCATATATCTTGGTTGTTGTAATAAATCTACAAATAATACATCAACCTGTCGTGTTTTTAATTCTAGTAGCATGTCTTCCATGGCATATAAACCAGATTGATCCATGTATTGCATGCGTCCTAATCTCAAAATAACTATAGATGCTGTATCAGGAATTTGCATCGTTAATTGCTGAAAATCTGAAGTAGAACCAAAAAACAAAGGTCCTTTGAGGTGTTTAATAAAAACTTCCTCTTTTAAATTAGTAGGAAAATTAGCTTCATCTGGCCAGGATTCTTCTTTTAAAGATTTAACGTCAGAACGTTCTGCTGTTAAATCACCTATTTTCTTCATAAACATTAAAGAGGCAATTACTAAACCGATACCTACGGCATAAATTAAATCCCAAAACGTAGATAACACTAAAACAATCAACATTATTAGGACTTCAGAACTCAACTTTAAGGGTCCTAATTTAATGTCTTTGGGTAAACTAGGTATGGCTTTCAATCCTTTATAATCCATTACACCTATACCAACTGTAATTAAAATACCCGCTAAAACTGCTGCCGGAATTTCTGATGCGACATCACTTAAAGCTAACATAATTACTAATAGCATAACGCCTGCAATCATTCCAGATAACTTTGTTTTTCCGCCTGCATTAATATTTACTACGGTTCTAATCGTTGCACCTGCACCAGGAATACCACCAAAAATTGCAGCAATACTGTTTCCAATACCTTGACCAATCAGCTCCCTATTAGGTTTGTGCTTCGTTTTAGTCATGTTATCTGCAACAACGCTGGTTAATAATGAATCAATTGCACCTAATAGCGCTAGTGTCAATGCTGTAAATATATACGGTGTAATACTTCCCAAACTGAAACTCGTAAACATTTCTAACTTAGGAACAGGAATACCACCAGGAATTTCTGAAATTGGGCGATACCCCAAATTAAAACCATAGGCTATACCCGACATAACTACTAGTGCTACTAATGTACTTGGAACAACTTTAGTAATGCGCTTAAAACCATAAATGATAAATATGGTTCCTAACGCCAAAATAAGCTCTAGCCAATTTATGTTTTTTAGAGCTCTTGGTAACACTTTTAGAGCTCCAATAGTACCAGATGCTTCTTTTGCTGCTAAGGTTTGAGATTCATTTAAAATATCATCTGGCGAAATCCTATTCGCCCTTTTTATAGTTTCAGTAAAATTTTCGAGCACTAAAATACCTTCACCAGCCTCATCTTTTAATATGTTTTCAAGTATAACCTCTTCGGCTTGTGGTTTGAATTGTTCCACAAAAGCTTCATCTTCTTTAGGATAATAACCTATTGAAGGTAAGATTTGAGTTAAAAGAATAATAACTCCGATGGCAGTCATAAACCCGGAAACCACAGGGTAAGGAATGTATCTAATATATTTACCTAAACCGATGAGTCCTAAGCCAACCTGCATAATACCAGCTAACAAGAATACAGTTAAGATCGCAGGTAATGCCTTTTCTACACTACCATCATTTGCAGCAACAATACCAGCAATAATAACCATACTCACAGCAGTCATTGGTGCTGTTGGTCCAGAAATTTGTGTAGCTGTTCCTCCAAAAAGTGCAGCGAAGAAACTTATAAAAATAGCACCATATAAACCAGCTTCTGGTCCAAGACCAGAGGATACTCCAAAAGCCAATGCTAGAGGAAGTGCTACTATACCAGCAGTTATACCACCAAAGACATCGCCTTTGAGGTTACTAAAAAATGATTTCATTAGGTTGTATTTATACTCAGTCGCAAGAAGTTCTTAGAATTTCTGTATACTTAATACGACATAAGTGTTCCAAGTTAACTTAATTTTTTAAACTAAGAAAAATCGAGCCTACAACTTTATTTAGAAATTAAATAAAACCTAAAATACAAGAACCTCTATCACATAATTATTATGTAAATAGAGGCCTACTAATAAATTATTTAAAAAACTTAATCTAAGCCATTAATTCATCTTTAACATTATAATTAGCTATATTATTTTTTAATCCTAAATTATCTAAAGACACTTTACCTTTAGAATCTAAAATAGTCTTATCTGTTGCTACAAATACAACACCTTCAAAATTATTTTTAACTAAACGGGTAATATTATCTCCGAGAAAATTAAATCTTTTTTGCTTTCTTTCCCCCATAATAATCATGTCTGGTTGAGACATATTAATGCTATTTTTAATTTCATTTTTAACATTCCCAAACGCAAAAGTTGTCTTAATTTTAATATAGTTTTGTTTTGAAATTGGAGTCACTAAGTCTTTTACTTTTTTGTCTGTTTGATTACAAACTTCGCTCAGAATACGCATCGCAGATAATGGGTTTTCTGTCTGCATAATCTCTGTTGCCTCTTTCACGTAAAATAACTCAACATTCGCGTCAATCTCATTAGATAATTTAGCCGCATAACTCAAAGCCTGAGCTGACTTTTCTTTTAAATCTGAAAGTACTAATATTTTATACTTATCGTTTTTCATAATAGTTTTGTTTTCTAGATTCTAATATTTAGAAAGCAGTCATCTCAAGTGCTTTCAGTTTTTTCTATTCCATTATTTGAAGAATTTGCTTCTTAAAAAGCCCAATTATAATCCTTCTTGTAAGTCATAAATTGGTTAGAATTATTACTATCGATTACCTTTAAATACATCCACTCATTATCTAGTAAAGTTTGAAGATGTTTGTTTTTTCTTAGAATTAATTCTACACAGCCTAAAGGCGCATTAATAATAACCGTTAATCGCAAAGGTTGATGGTACATTTCAGTATCAGAAGCTTTAAGTGATTGTAGTGGTAATCCCGTTTTTAAATCACCTCCGTTGCCTTGTACGACTCCAAATTGACCCGTAATATTATGCGTAATTTTTGTACCTCCTCCAAACTTTTCATTATCAATTGTACTAAAATAATAGTGGTTATTAATCCATTGTGTTACCACCATTGGTCCACCCATAATACCTGCTAATGCATCACCTTCGGGATCCGATTTCCAATTGTAAGAATGTAAAAAGCATCTCCCATCTAAATTCATTGACGCGGTTAAGTCTCTAGACCCAACAATAAAAGCTGCGTTTTTTGCTAAACCCCATTCTGGTCTGGTTTCTCCCCAATTTAGAGATTTCTTATTCGCTAACTCTACACTTCCTAAAGCTACCATTAAACGTTCTGAAGTTGCTGTTTCTTGAGCTTTTTCTAAATCTTTCTTTAAAATAGCTAAACGATCTTGATGTGTTTCTGGCACTAAGGCATCAAAAATTACAATTTCGTCTGTTGTTGTATTATGCTCAGCACCAATAAAAACTGTATCCTCCGGAATATTAATGAGATGTGTTGTTTTTAGAGCCTCTCTTACATTTTTGTCGTTTGCTAATGTTGCTAAAAGTCTGGCATTATGTCTTCCAGGACTTGCAGCACAGGCACCGCAATCTAAACTAGATCCAAATGGATTATTAGCGGTATGACTTCCATGACCTGCAAAAACTACTAAAGGAGCAAAATCGTCCCAACCCATTAAATCGAATCCTGATTTTACAATCGCTACTTTTTCGTCAACTGCAACATCTTGTTTGTTTTTATCTCCTCCATTATAAGAAATAATTGGATCACAAAAAGATTCATAATTACGTTTATTTCTGTTTTTGATTTTAAAATATGAACCTGGTGCAAAAGATTGAGCAATTAATGACAATCCATAAAATGCACCTGCTCCCTCAACAAAACCAAAAGATGATGGTAACATATTCTTAAGACGTTTTAAGATATGCGTTTTTGCCTTAGCTATCTTTTTCTCATCTTTAAAATCTCTATCTTGTTGTATTAATGCTTCATTTGGATTTTCTGTAATCTTATAAGGTGAACCTAAAATTGGAGGACAAGATTTAATGCTAATGTCTTCTTGGTAATGTTGGTAATCTGCTGCAATTCCGAAAAAGCCAGCATAACCATAAGTTTCATAATTTCCTGAAGCTTCAACATTACGACGTATCATTTCGGATCTAGTATCAATACAAAACACCAATTGAGCATCTGGCAACTGCTTTTCTTCGATAGTATCAGTACTACTGATATTATTAAGCTTTAAATCTGAAACCAATCGGTTTTGAAATGTCGCTTCCCAAGCTTTAAGCCAAAGGTGTTTCAACTTCATATTAAGATCATTCCCATTAGTTTTAGTTGCTATTTCTAATGGCATTCCTAACTGATTAGCAATAGTTAATCTTACCGCCAGATAATCTTCAATAGTTATTGGGAATTGTTGTTGCCAAACTGAGTTGGTATCTATTCGGTGTTTTATATAACCTGTCCAACCAGATAAAGCTGCAATATGCGCACTAAATATGTGGTTGTAATTCGCAACATTATTTGTGCTTAAAACGAGCTCTAAAGCTTCAATACTAGTTTTAGGTAATTGCTTCAAACTCAATTTACCCATAGCGTTATCGTAAACTGCCAAAGCTCTCCAAGCAGCATAAAACCCTTTCTCTTTATTAGGCATTTGCCATTCCGCTAAACCTTCATCCATAAATGCGGCTAACCATTTCGCCATAATGACATCTAATTTAGACGTTGTCTTTTCTGAAGTCACAGCTTCATCATTCTCCATCTGTTTTAAATATACTTCTGGCGATTCTGATAATTGCTGTTCTTTAAGCATATCTTGCAAAAGCATTTTATCAATGTCATTTTTTTCGAAAGCTTGTCTATAAATATCAGCACTAGGGTAAACATTAGATTTTAAAAAGCCTGCTGCTTCTTGGACTGCCTCTGCAAAATGTAATTTCTCGTAGCCTGATAATGGGTTAGACGTTACAAAAGAATATAGTGGCCAAGTTGTACCAATACGTTGTGAAGCCGCTTCTATATTTAGTGAAATTTGTTCTTGCTTAGTCATAACTTATTTGGTCTTAAAAGAAATGATAGATTTACTTAATGGTTGTGAAATATTCATAAGCTTTACATAGAGCCATGGTATTTTTCTGTACCTACCAGATAACATAATGTAGAAGCCAATTAAGAAGATGACACCAAATATGATATGTATTGGGGTTAAGGTAATAGGCCTGTTTGTCATTGGCATATCGTGCATTAATATTGTAACGCCATTAAAGACGAGTGCATAAACTGCTATACCTGCAACTATCATTAATGGTGTTACTAACAGTTTTTGCATAACACCTAAACTTGCTTGGTTTAATATGTTATATACGACCTGCCCAACAGTTATGGCTACAATAAACGTGAGGAAGAGTCCACTGTCTAAGCTTAATCCTTTTCCTGTAATATATCCAAAAAGTAAACCTCCTAACACTGCCGAAATCGTAATGATTATAGCTTGCAAAGGTTTAATAACCATGGCTTCTGGCTTTTTTGGCAAAGTGTTTTTAATTTCTTCTCCTGCGGAAAGAAATAAATAGGCCTTATAAAACCCGTGAAGGATAAGGTGTGTAATTGCAGCCGTGAAGAAACCGAGTCCACATTGCATTACCATAAAACTCATTTGTGCAATAGTAGAACATGCTAATTTCTGTTTCACATTAACTTGCATTAGCTTACTAAATTGTGCAATAATGGCTGTTAAACCTCCGATAATAAAAATTAATAAAAGGACATTAGCCGTAAATAATAATGGTGCAAATAAAGTTAACAAAATACCAGATCCGTTTACAAAACCAGCATGCATTAAGGCTGAAGCAGGCGTTGGTGACGTCATTGCAGATAATAACCATCTATGAAAAGGAAAAATAGCAGATTGAATAATCGCTGCAACAATAATACACAACGCAGAAACAGTACTCATCCATTGTGGTACTGTATCTAAATTTGCTAGTATTTCATTTTTAGTATAAGTGCCAGTACTATAAGCTAAGATTCCAATAGCTATCGCTAAAAACAATGAACCCGCTACATAATTAAGTCTCGCAAATTTTGAAGCGTGTTGTGCTTCTTTCCATTCTGAATCTATACCTATTAATTTGGACATGATTAGACCCATCAATAACCAAAAGAGAACTATCAAGATAATGTTATTTGATATCACGAAAAGCATTACAGAAAATGAAAAAGCTAAGCAATACAAAAGAAAACTTTGTTTCTTTTTGAAACCCTTCATATAATTAGTAGCATACATTTGAACAATAGCACTGAAGAAGGTTACAACAGTCCAAATAACAATACTAAAACCGTTAATTTGAAAAAAATCTCCAATGCTCCAGCTTGGAAAAGCTGAGAAATAATAAACCATTAAAGCTGTACTCCCCAAAAACATGAACCAAGTCAATGGAATTAATATTTGAGATAAAAGAGAATTTTTATTTAGGTTCTCTAGATGATTGGTTGTAGACATAAATGAAAACGTTTCACTTCTTTTTATAATGAGTTAAGATATATTCTCAAATCACAAGGCAAATGTTAAAAAACTATTTCATTAATTTTTATTTATATATTAAATAAATACCATAATAATAATTTATGCTTTTAGCACTATACCCAATCATAACAGGGTCTAACAAAAAAAAAGAGCATCTTATAAATGCTCTTTTTTTAAACTATGTTTATACAATTTATAACCATTTAATATCTTTTGAAGGCACCCAGCCTGTAGAATTATCTGAAAGTTGAACTTTACTCCAATCTTCATAAGTCTCTATTACCTGAATTTTAGTGCCTTCGTGCAGCCTAAATACTTCTTCAGAAGTCTTATTCGCTTCTGCTTTTACTTTGCTTTCTTGAACAAAAACTATCGCAGGATTATTGTTATTCTCAAAGTTTTCCTTGTGAAATGCCATAGCAACAGAAAAACAAGCTACAAGCAAACTCAAAACACTTACTATAAACGCAATACGTTTTCTGGATGTAGAAAAGGAAAAATGATACATTAAAAAAAACAATACGAATAAAATAACTCCACCTATAGCTATTTTTGCCCAAGCATCAGTCCCAAAGATGTTTACGGTACGCTTAACAATCTTAGAAAAACCGACGTCTGGTGTTTTTTCAATAGCATCAATGGTCATATTTTGAGCAAATGATAGGTTCTTTTTTATTTCCTTATCATTTGGACTTAATTGTAATGCTTTCTCATAATAATATATAGTTGGTGCTATATTGTTAAGCTTGTAATTAGCATTTCCTAAATTAAAGTATAATTCGGCAGAATGGTCTTTAGACTGTAAAATAAATTCATACTTATCTATCGCTTCAGCATACTTACCATTACTATATAAGGCATTAGCCTCCTCAAAATATTGGTTATTTTGGGAAAACCCTAAAAGACTAAAACAACATACTAAAACAATTATAATCGCTCGCATACTATCTTATTTGTTTATCGATTAATGAAATTGTTTTCGCCGCTTTATCGAAGTCATTCTGCATAGTTACTTTAGTAATCGGTGAATAACGTGCCGACTCACAATTTTCTAAAATTGAAATAAACTCATTGTACACAGTTTGGTCTACACGTTTCTGTTTTAGTAATATCTCTATTTTCTCTTTACTAAAATCACTAGTTTCTATATTTAGTTTTGCCTTTAGATAATTATGCAATGCTTTCTCTAAAGCCATATAAAACGGCTCTTTTTGCCCTAATGCTTTTTTAGCTTTACTCAAATATTTTTTGGCTAAACGATCTGCTTTTCTAATACGATTACCACTAACATCTGCATCTCTCTTATCTTTACTTCTCCTTAGGACTATAGCTGTTGGAATTAATAAAAATGGTAATAATAGCAATAACCAAAATAAAGTAGACTTAAAAAATTGAGTTTCATTAATACTAGTCCAATTTGAAGCTGTTTTAATAAACGCAAATGTATTTGTATTTGGTCTAACGACCTCTTTTTTATTTACAGCACTATTAATATCATTGCTATTAGCTGATGGGCCATTTAAAACATCTATAACTATTTCATCTGAAGTGACGCGCTTATAGCTTTCTGTTTTTAAATCGAAATACGAAAACGACACAGAAGGGATAGGATACTTACCCTTAAACTGAGGCACTATTGTATAAGTATCTGAAATTGCACCTTGCATTCCGCCTAAATTAGTCCTTACGTTTTCCTTATGTTCTGGTTCATAAACCTCTAAAGAACTTGGAGTCGTTAGTTTAGGTAATTCAAATAAATTTAAATTTCCTTTACCAGAAACTTCAATTTTAGCTTGTAATGACTCCGTTGCATCTAAAGCCGTTTTAGTTGTAGTAACCTTAAAATTAAAATTACCTACAGCACCTGTAAAATCTGAAGGCTTACCTTGTTCTGGTAATGGTTTAACATTTATAATTCTATTACCTGCTGTAACGACTTGTGGAATTTTGGTCATTAATTGTGCACCAAAAATATCGACACGATTTGATGGTACCTCTACTGTAATGTCCATTACTAAAGGTTCTAATTTTAGAGCACCCGCTTTTTGAGGATAGAGCACTGTTTTTCTTAGAACTACATAACGATAATCTTCACCTTTATATTTAGCATTTTGAATCTTAAGCCCTTTAATTTCTATATTCTGGCTCCAAAAATCGTTGTATCTAGGAATATCCTTTTCTCTCCAATTATTACTAACACCAATTTCTGGCGACACGTATAACTTGTAAACCACTGTGATAGCCTCATTTAAGTAAGGATTGGCTTTTGAAACCTCAGCAACCAAATGTATTTTATCCGAAGCAACATCTGCAGCGCTAGGTGGTCCATTTGGTCTATCTACTGCTGCGACTACATTAACTGTAACTGGGAATGTTTTAAATGTTTCTCCGTCAATTTCAATTAGTGCTTGTTTTATTTTGAAACGCCCTCGTTTTTTTGGAGACAGAAAATAACTATATGTTTTTTTATAAGATCGCTTTCCATTAAACCACGAATTACTTACTGAAGTAATTGGCCCATTTACCACATCGAAGTCAGTAAAGCTTGGCGGCACAAAATTATCACCATCCTTATCCATTTCAAAATCAATACGAAGGCGCTCATTAACACCTAGCTTCTTCTTACTCACTTTAGCCTCAAATTTCACCTGTGCAGTTATGAGACTTGTAGCAAGTAGAAGTAATAATATTGATATATGTTTTATGAATTTCATTCTATTGGCAATTTGAGACCCTAGATTCGATGGTATTATAAATCAAAATTCGTTTTACCAATCTTTATCAGTTTTCACCTTAGCTCCTTTTTGCTTTTCTGCATTCATTTTTTCTTGAACCTTTTGCTCTTGATTTTGCATGGCCTCTAAAATATTCTTTATCTGCTGAGGAGACATTTGCCCTGGTTTTTGTTTTGGGTTTTTATCTTTTTTATCATTCTCACCTTTACCATCATCTTTTTTATCGTCTTTAGGCTTACCGTTTTCATCTTCTTCTTTATCTCCTTCTTTCTTATCCTTATCTCCTTCGTCTTTATTATCTTTATTTTGGTCTTCCTTCTTCTGTTCGTCTTCTTTATCTTTTTCCTCTTCTTTATCTTTATCTTCTTTATCATCTTCGCCTCCACCATCTTTTTGCTCTTCTGCGCATTTTTTAGCTAAAGCAAAGTTATAACGCGTCTCTTCATCACTTGGGTTATTTCTTAAAGCATCTTTAAATGCCTCAACGGCTTCTTTACACATATCATTTTGCATTAAAATATTACCAATATTATGAAATGCTCTGTGTTTCTCATCTTTAGTCTTTGCAGTTTTCGCCGCTTCTTGTATTCTATAAAGTGCTTCATCAAAACTTCCTTTTTTGTAATAGGAATGCCCTAAATTGTAAGCTCCAACAGCTTTATTTGGAGCTTTAGAAATTGCTTTTCTATATTCCATTTCTGCTTCTACGAAATTTTCACTTTCAACTAATTCATTCGCTTTATAAACAAAATCTGTTGCGTTTTTTTGAGCCTTTAATTGTGCTTTATCTACGTCTTGAGAAAACCCAGAAAAACCAACCATTAAAATAATTATAATTGTGTAAAACTTCATTTTACTAATTTTTAATCTAAAGTTAGCAAACCCAATATAGAGTTGCGTTAAATAAACTTTAAAAGTTATAAATCTTCATTAAATAGATTCAACCTTTTAAGCCAAGCTGTTTTGCGTTCTAAAAAGAAAATATCAATAAAAAGCAATAAAATACCAAACCCAAGAAACCATTGAAACTGATCCTTAAAATCTGCAATTTGTTTAGATTCAAATTCTTTTTTATCCATAGAATTTAAAACATCCTTTATTGATTCTACAACATCTGCTGTATTACTTCCATTAATATACACACCATTAGTTTCTTCTGCAATTTCTTTTAGTATTGCTTCATCTAGACGCGTAATTACAGTTTCCCCGTTTTTATCTTTTTTATAATTGAGAACTATGCCATTGCGCTTTATAGGTATTGGCCCACCTTTAACGTCACCGACTCCAATTGTTAAGATTTTAATCCCTTGGTCGCTTGCCTCTTCTGCTATATCAACAGCTTCGCCACCATGATCTTCACCATCTGATATTATTATTAAAACTCTATTAGTTTGTTCTTCGTCATCATAATAGGTTGTAGCTAATTGTATAGCCTCATGGATTGCAGTTCCTTGTGAGGACATCATATCTGTATTCATGCTTCCTAAAAACATCTTTGCAGCAGCATAATCTGTGGTGATAGGTAGCTGAGGAAAAGCTTTACCTGCATAAGCAATAATACCTATTCTGTCACTGGCTAAACTATTTATAATTTCCCTTACCAACTGCTTAGATTTTTCTAAACGATTAGGTTTAATATCTTCTGCAAGCATACTTTTGGAGACATCTACTGCAAAAACGATATCTACGCCTTGGCTACGTACGGTTTCTAATTTGGTTCCTATTTTTGGATTTACTAATGCTAAAGAAAAACATGCAAAAGCACCACAAAGCACTACTACTTTTAGTACACTTTTAAATACTGATTGGTTTGGACTCAATCTTTTTAATAAGGTGCTATCTGCAAACTTACGTTGTGCAGAACGTTTCCAAACCTGAAGGAATACAAACAATAAAATGATTACTGGAATAACCAATAATGTCCAAAACCATATTTTTTCGTCGAGTCTAAACAAAGCTTTTAAATATTGTATTTCTTAGTATAAGTTCTATTAGTAATAACAAACCTGCTAAAAGTACTAATGATCTGTACTTTTCGTCGTAATTATAATATTTTTTTTCTTCGATTTCTGTCTTTTCTAGCTTATTGATTTCATCATAAATCTCAGCAAGCTTCTTATTATTGGTCGCTCTAAAATATTTACCTCCTGTAACATCCGCGATGTCTTTTAATAATTCTTCATCGATTTCTACTTGCTGACGACCGTACCTAAACGAACCGTTTGGATTCATTGACATCGGTGACAAAGCCATTCCGTTTGTTCCTAATCCGATGGTATAAACTTTAATCCCAGTATCTACAGCCAAAGTACTCGCCGTTTTAGGATCTACAGCGCCAGAATTGTTAACACCATCTGTTAGTAAAATAATAACCTTGCTTTTTGCTTTACTGTCTTTTAAACGATTAACTGCTGTCCCTAAGCCCATGCCAATAGCTGTTCCTCCTGCAATAATAGTGTTATATTTTATATCTCTCAGAGATCTTAATACAATAGATTTATCCGTTGTTATAGGTGTTTTTGTATATGCTTCACCAGCATACTCAACCAAACCAATACGATCATTTGGCCGTCCTTTAATAAAATCTGCTGCTACTGCTTTTAATGCTTCTAAACGATTAGGCCTTAAATCTTTTGCCAACATACTTGCAGACACATCTATAGCCATTACTATATCAATTCCTCTCGTTGTTTTTGTTTTAGTGGATACGTCTACCGTTCTTGGTCTTGCTAATGCTGTAATTAATAATGCTAATGCAATGATACGTAAGACAAACATAGCATGTCTCAACTTAGACCAAATAGAAGGAGCTACTTTGAATCCTTTAGTGCTAGAAATCTTAAGTTCAGCCGTTTGCTTATTATACTTAAGCACATACCAAAGCAACGCTAATGGCAAAAGCAATAGCAGCCAAAAAAATCCTTTATTTAAAAACTCTATATTTTCAAACATTAGTCTTGAGGTTCTTCTTCATCTGGTTTCAATTCTATAGAATCTATAATACGTTGTATCATTTCATCTGCATATACATCGTCTTGTGCCCACGTTAATATAATTTGCTGAAGGATATTTTCATTTGAAAACTGAAAAAAAGCATACTCAGCACTCATAATGGATTCCGTATCTGGAATTTTTATATTTAATGTCCCAAATGTTTTTAGCCCTTCTGCTGCATTTGGTGTAATAAACTGATCTCTTTTTACGGTGATATCTGTAGCTCCTTTAGATTCGAATCCTTGAATACCAGCCTCAGAAAACTTTAATAAATCGAACGTAGGGTTCTCAGTCTCTTTAGTTTGAGCTTCTTGTTTTGGCACCTTGAGTGTTGTTGTATTAACCGTTACACTAAAGACATTAATCAAAGTGCTATAACTAAAACTTGTCATAGTCATTTGCTCTTCATCACCATCTGGTACTTGAGAAACTATACGTTTTAATACGCGTGGAGTCTCAATATAAACTGGCGGAAAACCATATTCACTTTTTACCCATTCGCCTTCTAACAATTCTTTACTCTCGTGTCCAATAATAGTATCTTTAACATAACCAAAGCCATATTTAATACCAAAACCAACAAATGTTGCTATTAATAAGACAACAGAAATAGCTACCGTTAAAATAATTTTTTTACGTTTCTTTTTACTGGCTTGTGCCTCTAGGTATTGCACATCTAGTATTTTTTCTTCCTCTGATGGTTCTGGCAAACTTGCTTTTACAACATCTATTTCCTTAGAAACCGTAGCTTTATCCATTTCGGCAAGCGCTGTATCTGGTGCAGATTTTGCAAATTTCACTAAATCGGCACGCATTAGTATGGATTCAATATTTTTAATAGTGTCTTTTGAAAGCTCTATTTGATTGCCGTCTTTTAAAAGTTGAAGTCTCGATATAAGCTGACTTGTTGTACTTTCTAATGCGCGATCATATACTTTCTCATCTAGGTACTTTCTTATAATAAAGGTTAGTTGTGAATAATACTCTTTAACCTCAGCACGTATTAAATATTGACTCTCATCGAGTTTTTTTAACGCTAACTGCGCACGATCATAAGGTGGTAATAATGCAATTTCTTCTTCCTCTGTTAAAGGCTTCTTTCTCCATATAAACCAATATAATAAGAATGCTACTAAAGCAATAGCTGACAGAATTCCAAGAAGCCATATCCACCAAGTGCTGCTACTTTTATCTACCTCTATAATTGGTTTAATATCAAATAATTTCTGTTTAGTAGTATCAACTTCAATCGTGTTTACATCTAAACGAAGTGAGTCTGTGTAAAACGGCTTTTCGCCAATTATAATTTTTTGTCTTGGAATAGTGTATGAGCCTGAATCGAATTGCGTGAGTTTGTAAATTCTAGATAATAAAAACTTAGCGTCTTTTTTTGTGGTATCTATTTTTAAAGCTTCAACAACTTCTAGTGGCATAAACGTTTGCCCTTCTGGAAAAACAACTAATTCTGAAGAATCTGCTTCAACTTTAATTTTATAATTTATTTGTTCACCAACTCTTATCTTGGTTGTATCTACCTCTATTTTTACTTGAGCGAATGACGTTAAAGCACAAAGAAAAAAGACCACAGAAAAAAATACAGCTAACCTCTTATTTATGGCTGAGTCTTTTTTCAATTCTTTTTTTTTATTTCGCAATTCGTAATTCATCATTCGTTTATCCTCTTCGTTTAAAATAACCTAGTAGTTTTTTTACGTAACTTTCATCTACACGACAATCAATTGTACCAGCACCAGATTTAGTGAATGTCTCTTTAAAATAGTTGACTTTTTCTAGATAAAACGTACTATAATCCTGTCTTACTTTTTTAGAGGCTGTATTTACAAGTAGTAATTCTCCTGTCTCTTCATCTTCCATCTGCACCATTCCTATATTAGGAATCGCCTCTTCATGCTGGTCATAAACTCTAATACCAGTAATATCATGCCTACTTGCTGCTATTTTTAAATTCTGTTTATAATCATCTGCTATAAAATCAGACAAGACAAAAACAATCGCAGTTTTCTTCATTACGTTAGACAAAAACTTAAAAGCTTCTGCAACATTCGTGTTTTTACTTTTTGGCTTAAATTCTATTAATTCTCGTATAATTCTAAGTACATGAGAGCGTCCTTTTTTAGGCGGAATGTATAATTCAATTTGATCTGAAAATAAAATCAATCCAATTTTATCATTATTTTGTGTTGCGGAAAACGCTAAAGTTGCAGCTATTTCTGTAACAATTTCGTCTTTAAATTGGTTCTTAGTTCCGAAAAGTTTACTACCAGAAACATCTGCCATGAGCATCATAGTTAGCTCACGTTCTTCTTCAAATACTTTGATGTGTGGCTGATTGGTTCTTGCAGTAACATTCCAATCTATATTTCTTACATCATCACCAAATTGGTATTGGCGGACTTCAGAAAAAGTCATACCACGACCCTTGAAGGTTGAGTGGTATTCACCTCCAAATATATGATCAGACAAACGACGTGTCTTAATCTCTATTTTTCGTACTTTTTTTAGAAGTTCTTTAGTATCCATTATTTTAGTTTGCAGTGTATAGTTATTAAAATCAGAATTAAATTAAGCAACTGCCAGATGATTACTGATAAACTGATGACTATTTATGGTACTTCGATTTCATTTACAATCTTATTTATAATGTCTTCTGAAGTGACATTCTCAGCTTCAGCTTCATAAGTAATGCCTATTCTGTGACGTAATACATCGTGGACTACCGCACGCACATCTTCTGGAATTACGTAACCTCTTCTTTTTATAAAGGCATAACACTTCGCAGCTGTGGCTAAATTAATACTTCCACGAGGAGATGCCCCAAAAGAAATTAAGGGTTTTAAATCCCCAAGTTTATATTTTTCTGGATAACGTGTGGCGAAAACAATATCGAGAATATACTTCTCAATTTTTTCATCCATATAAACTTCTCTAACGGCTTTTTGTGCACTTAGAATCTGAGCAATAGAAACCACAGGATTTACTTTATCGTAAGTGCCTTTTAAATTTGCTCTTACTATTTGTTGCTCATCAGCAATTGTTGGATAATCAATTACAGTTTTTAGCATAAAACGATCTACTTGCGCTTCAGGTAAAGAATAGGTTCCTTCTTGCTCAACAGGATTCATGGTTGCCATTACTAAAAATGGTTTGTCTAAAATATAAGTTTCGTCTCCAATGGTTACTTGTTTTTCTTGCATGGCTTCAAGAAGTGCAGATTGCACTTTTGCTGGTGCTCTGTTTATCTCATCTGCTAATACAAAATTGGCGAATATTGGTCCTTTTTTAATAGTGAAATCATTTTCTTTCATATTAAAAATCAGTGTACCAACCACATCTGCAGGTAGCAAATCTGGCGTAAACTGTATTCTACTAAAGCTTGCATCGATAGCTTTTGATAGTGTATTAATAGCTAGAGTCTTTGCTAAACCTGGCACACCTTCTAATAAAATGTGACCTTGACCCAATAAGCCAATTAATAAGCGCTCTATCATGTGCTTTTGACCAACAATGACCTTATTCATTTCAAAGGTTAGTAAGTCTACAAATGCACTTTCTTTTTCTATCTTCTCGTTAATTGATTTAATATCAATTGTACTCGATTCTTCCATGACTTTAAAGGTTTATAAGCGAAACTATTATTAATAATTTTTACGAAGATGCAAAATGTTAAAATTATTCGTTAGTTGCTGTTAACAATTGGTTAAAAAAGAAGAGTAACACCTAAGTACTACTCTTTTTTCTATTTATAATTATGGATTAAGATAATTAATATTGAATTTATCTTTTTTTCATAAAAAATTTATGAAAGTTTGCGATTCTAAATTTATAGAAGCCAATGATACTTCTTTCTTTGAGTTTTGAGTATTTTTATACACCAATTACATAAAAATCTATATAAACTGTAAATCTATTGAGCTACTCTAAAATAATTGCAGGCACCATGACTTGGGGAGCTTGGGGAAAACAACTTTCAACAAAAGAAATGGATGCTTTAATGCATCATTGCATCTCAAATGGTATTACCACTTTTGACCATGCAGATATCTATGGAGCATACTCCACAGAAGCAGATTTTGGTAAAGCCTTTAAAGATTCTGGTATAAAACGGAATAATATTGAGCTAATTTCTAAATGCGGAATTCAATACGTTTGCGAAAAAAGAAATAATACCGTTAAGCACTACAACTACAGTAAAGATTATATTATATGGTCTGTAGAAGAATCATTGAATAATCTAAACACAGATTATTTAGATGTATTGTTACTCCATAGACCAAGCCCATTAATGAATGCTGAAGATATTGCAGAGGCCATTACAATTTTAAAAAAAGAGGGTAAGATTAGAGATTTTGGTGTATCTAATTTTACGTCGTCACAAATGGAAATGATTGGATTGCGAATAGATATTGATGTAAATCAGATAGCGTTTTCGTTAACGCAACATTCCGCGATGCTTGATGGTACGCTCGATTATTTAAAAACAAATGGTATTAAACCGATGGCTTGGTCTCCATTAGGTAGTGTTTTTAAAGAAGATAACGAGCAAACCAGACGTATTCACAAACAGCTCGGTGAGTTAAAGGATAAATATAATGCTACTGAAGATCAGTTATTACTAGCTTGGATTTTAAAACATCCTTCTGGCATTACTCCTGTAGTTGGTACAACAAATAAAGAACGATTAACGCAATCTATGCTTGCCACAAAAATTGAATTAGAATTAGAAGATTGGTTCTCTATTTTGGTCGCTAGCCAAGGTCATAAAGTGCCTTAATTTGGTTTTTAGTAACAGTAAACAGTTGATCACTCAGATGCTTAAGTCTAAAAAAAAATGAATTTCAAATAAAAAGATTCCTGCATTCACAGGAATGACAGAATTATGAAAAAAACAGCATTAATTACAGGAGCAACAAGTGGCATAGGACGTGCAACTGCAAACCAATTCGCCAAACACGGTATCAATTTAATATTGTGTGGTAGACGACAAGAACGCTTAGATAGTATTCAAAAAGCATTATCAAAAGAAACTGATGTCCATACTCTAAATTTTGATGTACGCGACAGAGAAAAAACCTTAGAAGCTATTGCCTCACTTCCTAAAGAGTTTCAAAACATAGATATTCTTATAAATAATGCAGGTAATGCACATGGCTTAGACCCGATACAAACTGGCGATCTAGATGATTGGGATGCTATGATGGATATTAATGTAAAAGGCTTACTCTATGTAAGTAAGGCAGTAATGCCTGGCATGACAGAACGAAAATCTGGACATATTATTAATATTGGATCTTCTGCAGGTAAAGAAGTCTATCCAAAAGGGAGTGTTTATTGTGGCAGTAAACATGCCGTTTTAGCAATTACTGAAGGTATGCGAATAGATTTGAATCCATTTGGAATTAAGGTTGGTGCAATAAATCCTGGTTTAGTAGAAACGGAATTCTCTGAAGTTAGATTTAAAGGCGATGCTGCTGCTAAAAATGTTTACAAAGGTTTCAAAGCATTACAGGCAGAAGATGTTGCTGATGTTATTTACTTTGCAATATCGCGACCAGCTCATGTAAATATTGCTGATGTATTAATGTTTTGTACTGCTCAGGCTAGTTCTACTATTGTGAAGAAAACTTAAATAAATAAGATTCCTGCTTTCTCCGGAAGTTGTATGATAAACAAGAGACTACTTATTAAAAATCTTTTAGCTCACAATGATGAGAACAGTTTCTATGACAAAAAACGAAAGATTGACATTAGCTTTAAAGAAGGCAAAGCTAAATTTTTAAAACACGTATGTGCGCTATCTAATAGTAACCCAAAAAACAATTCTTTTATTGTCATTGGTGTTGAAGATGAGGATAATACTATTACAGGTGTCGATTTTTTTGATGATAGTAAAATTCAAAATCTTATAAATGCTTATCTCACAAATCCACCAATAGTACAATACGAAAATATTCCGTTTCCGCATTTACCAGATGATAAAGTTGTGGGTTTAGTTACCATAAGAGCCATTGATGAAATTACCTCACTAAGAAAAAACATTTGGAAATATTTTGGTGGCTCTGTATTCTTTAGAGATGGTAGCATTAGTATGCCTAAGGTTTTTGATATTGAAATTAAAGACGTTAACTCTAAAATTGTTTCGGCAATTGAAAATCATGCACAAAATAATATTCAATTAACACTCGATGGTGTGTTTGATTTTATGAACAAACGCAACGATTTTAATCCGCAGTATAAAGTCTTTAAAGAGTATTTTGTGTTGTGTTGGTCTGGAGATAGAAAGCCGCTAGAGGATGAAGTCTTTTTCTCTAGAGTTGATATAGAACTTATTAATGAGCAAGTGCGTTTATTTTATTCAACTTTAGATGAAGTTTCGATTTCTTATACTGAAGATTCATTTACGATTATAGAATATGTACGTTTAGGTCTTCAGGATGCATTCAAATATTACAAACTTGAAGAAACTATAATTCACTTTGAAAATAATGCTCATTATTCTATCGAAGCTAACCTTGTGTTTCAACCACCAGAATTTGATAAGAAAGTATTACATCATATTTACAATACCAATAATGCAATTTTAGAAAAATTAGAAAAAGGTATTTCATTAACAAAAAATGATGAACTCGATTTACAGAATCTGTCTGCTAGTTATCTCATCTGTTACCTCAACGGTTTTGAAGATGCTTTACTAAAATTAGAATATGCAAAACCTTACATGAAAAAACATAACAATCAACTCTATCATTCTTACAAAGAAACGATTAGAATTTTAAGAAAAGTACGCTATAGCTAGTTGGTCGGGTTTACGTTGATTTTCATCCTTATTTTTTGCATCTAAACGAGAGAAATATAAATCTGCTACAGATTATACATTTTTTTTTACCATTCATCAAAAAAATATATGACAAACTAATATAATACGCATCTTTGAAGTGCTATTAATCAATTATATACCTTGTTTCTCTCGGCCGAAAGCCGAATTTGAGACAAGGTTTTTTGCTTTAAATAAAATAGAGTGAATCGTGTTTAGAATTAATAATGCCTTCTGTAGAGACATTCATCCATTGACTTAAAATTGTTGAATAAATAGACCTAAAATCTACTTCGAACTTTAAATCGCCATTAGTATCTAAATCATTTAAGCTCGCTAAATTATTATAGAAGCCTGCTTTTTTAAGATTTTTACCGATGATGAAGACATTATTTGCAGAACCATGGTCAGTACCATTAGCTGCGTTTTGTTTTACACGTCTTCCAAACTCAGAAAAAGTTAAGATTAAAGTATCTTCAAAAGCCTCGTTGTTTTTTAAATCGTTAACAAATGCTGAAACACCTTCAGCATATTGTGACAATAATCGTTTCTGTCTGTTAGCTTGGTAAGCATGCGTATCAAACCCATTTAAAGAGGTGTAAAACACCTTTGTATCTAAACCAGAGGTTATAAATTGTGCTACATTTTTTAACTGCTTTCCAAAATTATTTTGTGGATATGTTTGCTGTGTTAGTTTTACTTTAGTGGTCTCGTAAATGTAATTGGCAGAAGACTTTGCCTCTATCATCGTTTGGTACAAATAGCCTAAATTATGTTCGCTTAAATGGGCATCGTTATAGTGGTTAAGGACTTTCTTAAAGTAAGGGTCTTTAGATGTATTGTATAACATTTTGTAATCGCTTGTTGCAATACCATTAAAATGATCTCCTTTCATTGCTAGACTTAATTGCTCATCTATCTCTATGGCATTGTATGGTTTTTTACCGTGGGTATCTAAGTAACGTCCTAACCAACCACTTTGTAAATACTCAGCTGATCCACTTGCGGTTTGCCAAATATCCATAGACCTAAAATGGGATCTTACTGGGTTTGGATAGCCAACATTATTTATAATTGAAAGTTCCCCGTTATCAAACAAGTTTCGTAATGGAGCTAAACTTGGATGAAACCCTAAATCGTCGTTAAGCTTTATAACACCTTTCGTAATTGCCAATTTTGGTCTGGCTTTGTAATACAAATCATTGTTATGCGGTATTATAGTGTTAAGCCCATCGTTTCCTCCGGCAAGTTGAATAATAACTAAACGTTTATATCCTAAACGCTCAGTTGCCACAGACTCTAATGCTTTTACAAAACTAGGTACAAAGAATAAGCTACTTGCTAATGCAGAATTTTTAATGAATTTTCGTCTGTCCATAATTAACACATTTGATATTCTGGTAACGACATTAACTGAATACAATAATCGCGTTTAGAAGCTTTATTCAGTGTTTTTAAATAGTCTGATGTTCCCTTATTTATGCCACCTTGAATTATATACGTTTCGAGATTTTCTGTCTTAATAGATTCAAATTTTTCAGAAAACACATCCCAATTCGGTAATGTTTTAAATGGTAATTTTCCTTTGTTACGCTTAAATAATTCTGATCTAAAATTATCATTAAAATCACCTTGTTCTTTTAAAGAAATCATAGCATTATTAAGCAATATTGATGGCAATTTTAAACGCACCATAATTGTATTTGCATCAATCCATGCTTTATCTCCTTTCCATCCGGCAACATTTGGTGGGTCTAATAACGTTTGTCCTAATAATTTCTGGATTTTTAAAAGGTCGCGCTCTCTTTCAAATGTAATAGGTACTGTATTTGCCATTCCTACCAAATATTCGATAGGTGATTTTATTTTAACACCTATGTGTTCTTCATCATAAAACCAATCTGCCATAAATACAAAGCGCATTAGATTTTCGATATTATAATCTTTATAAAACACATCAGACATAGCATTGATATGTTCTTTATTCGGTTTTGGGTTTACAAAATAACGATAGATTTTATCTGAAATAAAACGCGCACATTGTCTGTCTTCTAATATAATATCGATAATGTCGTCACCATCATGTTTCCCAATGCTGTTAAGGAATATTTTATTTTCAGTATCGTGTTGAAACTGCTTAAAAATAAAATCTCCTTCAAAATTATGGTTGTAACCTGTAAAAGCTCTTGCACTTTCTTTAATGTCTTTTTCAGAATACTGGCCTTCACCTAAAGTGAATAACTCCATTAATTCGCGTGCAAAATTCTCATTAGGTCTATTTTTTCTATTTTGTTTTCCGTTTAAGTATCTAAGCATTGCTACTTCTTTAGAAATAGCTTTAACAAAGTCTCTAAAATCACCTAACGCAAAATACCTAAGTATATTATTGTATTGCTGAGCATATAAGGGGTTTCTGTCTCTGCACACAAAATGATTGGCCCAAAAGAGCGTCATACGTTCTCTTAGTAATTCCTGTGGGTTTATTAATTGTTTAATCCAAGTATAATTAAGGTCTAAAATTTTCTTTTTCCCTTTATCTTTTATCTCTTTTGCTAATTTTGGATAGTTTTTAAGGTCTATTGGTCTTACTCCGTCTAAATAGGATAAATCAATACGAAGTTGAGAAGTCGTCTTAGAATTTTCAAAAAGTTGATTAACAACAGTTGCTCTGTCTTTATTATTAGACGCTAGTGTATTAGGATTAGTTCCGAATCCTGCACGCCAATATAAATGTTGAAGTTCTTTTTGTTTCATAACCTTTAGACTAAAATAATCAATATTGGTTTAATAAAAAAGAAACCATATTTTTAAAAATATAAATGGAAAACAACATAATAGAAGTTTTGGAGTAAGTTTACTTTTAAGTTTATAATTTATATTTAAGAGTCTAAGATACAATTTCCAAGAAACGATTACGACACAAAATGTTAAAAAAAAAAGCCGTTTCTCTCGAAACGGCTTTGATAATATGTAAACTTAATTCTACTTACAAATCAAACTTAATTCCTTGTGCTAAAGGCAATTCATCAGAATAATTAACGGTATTTGTTTGTCTTCTCATATACACTTTCCATGCATCAGATCCAGACTCACGTCCACCACCAGTCTCTTTTTCACCTCCAAAAGCACCACCAATCTCAGCACCAGAAGTTCCGATATTAACATTAGCA
>TARA_R100001369_G_scaffold92743_2_pt1 | contig 36629 bp, 34 predicted proteins | sample TARA_R100001369 | Tara Oceans TARA_R100001369 (sample SAMEA2621528) | marine metagenome | biome: marine biome (ENVO:00000447); feature: surface water layer (ENVO:00002042); material: "saline water (ENVO:00002010), including plankton (ENVO:xxxxxxxx)" | depth 5 m
AGCAAAATACCTGTTACCCGACGTTCCGACGTGGCACCAACAATACCGCACATAAATTAACTTCCTTTTTTCGACTGTGGACGTTGCCATCCGCTGATATTACGCTGCTTGCCGCGGGCAACAGCCAGTTCTTCGTCCGCTACCGCCCGGGTAATAACCGAGCCAGCGCCAACAGTTGCATTCTTACCAATGGAGACAGGCGCAACTAAAGAGCTGTTTGAACCTATAAAAGCACCATCACCAATTTCGGTGAGTGCTTTATTTACACCATCATAGTTGCAGGTAATGGTACCTGCGCCAATGTTTGCGTATTCACCCACCTGTGTATCGCCAAGATAGGTTAAATGGCTGGCTTTAGAACCTTTACCCAGACGGCTTTTTTTCATCTCAACAAAGTTTCCGACCTGCGCTTCATCCGCAAGTTCCGCACCAGGGCGCAAACGCGCAAAAGGACCGACTTTACAGCCTTTCGCCACTTTTGCGTCTTCAATATGGGAATTTGCGCGAATAACGGTGTCATCACCAATAACGGAGTTTCTTATGACGCAGTTTGGTTCAATGACAACCCGGTCACCCAGAACCACATTGCCTTCAAACACCGCATTAATATCAATAGTGACATCGCTGCCGGCACTCAGTTTACCGCGACAATCGAAGCGGGCGGGGTCAATTAAGGTGGCGCCCTGGGTCATGAGCTCTTCAGCCTGACGCTGCTGCAGTGCTCTCTCTAAAGAGGCTAATTGCTGGCGGTTATTGGCACCTTCCACTTCCTGCGCATTGTCAGGCTGTGCAGTGGCAATATTAACGCCTTCCCGCGCGGCCATTGCTACAATATCGGTCAGGTAATATTCTTTTTGCGCATTATCATTGCTCAGTTGCTCAAGCCAGCTTTTTAATTTATCGCTGTCGGCAATCATAATGCCGGTGTTCACTTCATTAATCGCTAATTGCTGCGCGTTGGCATCTTTTTGCTCAACAATGCCGGTAACGCTGCGGCGTTCATTACGCACAATACGGCCATAACCTGTAGGCTCCGCAAGCGTCATAGTCAGCAGGCCAAGCGAAGTGTTTGCGCTGGCGGTTACCAATTTAATTAAGGTGGATTCGGTCAGCAGCGGCACGTCACCATACAAAATAATGACTTTTTCACTGCTTTTCAGGTGCGGAATAACCTGCTGAACCGCATGTCCTGTACCCAATTGTTCGCGTTGTTCAACCCAGGTTAAGTCATCACCTGCTATCGCCTGTTTAAGCTGATCGCCGCCATGGCCGTAAATTAAATTAATGGCGTCAGGCTTTAGCGACCTGGCTGTATCAATAACATGCTCTACCATAGGTTTATTCGCCACCTTATGTAGCACCTTAGGCAGCTCCGATCGCATGCGGGTTCCTTTTCCTGCGGCCAGAATAACAACGCGTAACTTCATATTAATGGATCCTTAATTCAGTATCGCTAGCGTAAGCCTTATGACATTAGCTTATTGTAACGACAAAAAAGGCCCTGTTGCACTAACAACAAGGCCTTTTACGTATTTTAACGCAGAAGTTTTAGCGCTTAAGCTTACGAATAATATCGATTTGAGCTAACGCACGCGATAGCTCAGCAATAGCTTCTGCATAGGTCACATCAGAACCTGAATCGGCAATGGCTTCTTCAGCGCGTTTCTTCGCTGCTTCGGCTTCCTGCAAGTCAAGCTCGTCACCACGAACAGCAACGTCCGCAAGAACAATAACGTGACCAGGCTGTACTTCTAACACACCACCGGCAACATAAAGAAGCTCTTCGTCGCCCGCTTCGCTGACATAACGAACCATACCTGGTTTGATTTTAGTCAGCAGGGGCGCGTGACCTGGGTAAATACCCAGCTCACCTTCGCTACCAGTGACCTGAACCGTTTGTACAACGCCTGAGAACAATTTGTCTTCAGCGCTAACAACGTCCAGATTTAATGTTTGTGTTGCCATTCAAACCTCCCGGTCGGTTACAGGTTTTTGGCTTTTTCTACCGCTTCTTCGATGGTACCAACCATGTAGAAGGCCTGCTCTGGCATATCGTCGTAATCACCATCCAAAATGCCTTTAAAGCCGGCAATAGTATCTTTCAAAGACACGTATTTACCTGGAGCACCAGTGAATACTTCGGCTACGAAGAAAGGCTGCGACAAGAAGCGCTGAATTTTACGAGCACGAGATACAGACAGTTTGTCTTCTTCAGACAGCTCGTCCATACCCAGAATCGCAATGATGTCTTTCAGCTCTTTATAGCGTTGCAGTACTTCCTGAACACCCATTGCTGTGTCGTAGTGCTCATCACCGATAACCTGTGGGTCCAACTGACGTGACGTTGAGTCCAACGGGTCAACCGCAGGGTAGATACCCAGTGACGCGATGTCACGGTTAAGTACAACAGTCGCATCCAAGTGAGCGAAGGTTGTTGCAGGAGATGGGTCAGTCAAGTCATCCGCTGGTACATAAACGGCCTGTACAGACGTGATTGAACCTGTCTTAGTAGAGGTGATACGTTCCTGCAGAACACCCATTTCTTCGGCCAGGGTAGGCTGATAACCAACCGCTGAAGGCATACGGCCTAACAGTGCTGATACTTCAGTACCGGCCAAAGTGTAACGGTAGATGTTATCAACGAAGAAAAGTACATCGCGACCTTCGTCACGGAATTTCTCAGCGATAGTCAAACCAGTTAGTGCAACACGTAAACGGTTACCCGGTGGCTCGTTCATCTGACCATAAACTAGTGATACTTTATCCAGAACGTTTGAATCGTTCATCTCGTGATAGAAATCGTTACCTTCACGAGTACGCTCACCAACACCAGCGAATACTGAGTAGCCGCTGTGCTCGATAGCGATGTTACGGATAAGCTCCATCATGTTAACGGTTTTACCAACACCAGCACCACCGAACAGACCCACTTTACCACCTTTAGCAAACGGGCAAATCAAGTCGATGACTTTGATACCGGTTTCTAACAGTTCGTTAGTGTTTGACTGTTCTTCGTAGCTTGGTGCCGCACGGTGAATAGACATTTTCTCTTCTTCACCGATAGGGCCCGCTTCATCAATTGGGTTACCCAATACATCCATAATACGGCCCAGGGTTTTCTTACCCACTGGAACCATGATTGATTCACCGGTATTTTTAGCGGTGATACCACGACGCAGACCGTCAGTTGTACCCATTGCGATGGCACGTACGATTCCGCCGCCCAGCTGCTGCTGAACTTCCAGAACCAAACCTTCTAAGCCACCTTCGGTCACTTTCAGTGCGTCGTATACTTTTGGTACAGCGTCTTGTGGAAATTCTAAATCCACAACGGCGCCGATAATTTGTACGACCTTACCTTGACTCATGACGTTTCCTCTAACTCTTCAATTCTGTTAACCGTTGCCGCATTATACCGCTTCGGCGCCGGACACGATTTCCGAAATTTCTTGCGTAATTGCTGCCTGACGAGCCTTGTTATATCGCAATTGTAATTGGTCAATAATATCTTCGGCATTGTCTGTTGCAGCTTTCATCGCAATCATCCGAGCGGCTTGCTCACTAGCAAAATTATCCACTACGCCTTGGTACACTTGCATTTCTACGAAGCGACGAATTAGCGTATCCAGGATACTTTCCGGATTCGGCTCATACAGGTAATCCCAGCTACCTGTCTGCACATCTTCTTCCGATCCTGCTTGCGGCAATGGCAACAATTGATGAATGGTCGGCTCCTGGGTCATCGTATTCACAAACTTATTGAATACAACGTACAAGCGATCGATTTTGCCTTCTTCAAAAGCATCCAGCATAACCTGGATAGAACCGGTAATTTCCTTCAGTTCTGGCTTATCGCCCATACCTGAAACCTGCGCTTTCAACTTACCAAAACGCTTGAAGAAACTGGTTCCTTTGCTGCCTATAGCGGCAAAATCCGCTTCAACATCCTGCTCTTTCCATTCGTTAGCGTGTTTAACGACTTTTTTGAACTCATTACCGTTCAAGCCGCCACACAAACCACGATCGGTAGACACAATGATGTAACCCACACGCTTAACCTGACGTTCTTCCATAAATGGATGACGATACTCGAGGTTACCGCGCGCCACATGACCAATCACCTTGCGAATGGTGTCCGCATAGGGGCGACTTGCCTCCATACGTTCCTGCGCCTTTTTCATTTTCGACGCAGCGACCATTTCCATAGCACTGGTGATCTTCTGAGTATTACCGATACTCGAGATCTGAGTTTTTATCTCTTTACCGCTGGCCATGACGATTCTCCTGTTAACTCAACGACAAATGGCCGCTATTGCGGCCAGGTGCGATTACCATGATTGCGTTTGCTTGAATTTCTCAAGCGCAGCTTTCAATTGCGCATCGATGTCGTCGTTATAGTTGCCAGTTTTATCAATCTCAGCCATTAGCTCGGCGTATTCGCTCGCCATGAAAGATTGCAGAGATTCTTCAAAATCCATGATTTTGTCGATTTCTACGTCTTTCAAGAAGCCTTTTTCAACGGCATAAATTGATACAGCCATTTGAGCCACGCTCATAGGCTTGTACTGTTTCTGTTTCATCAGTTCAGTAACACGCTGACCGTGCTCTAACTGTGAACGAGTCGATTCATCAAGGTCAGATGCGAACTGAGCGAACGCCGCCAATTCACGATACTGAGCCAGGGCAAGACGGATACCGCCACCCAGTTTCTTGATGATTTTCGTTTGTGCTGAACCACCAACACGTGAAACCGAGACACCAGCGTTAACCGCAGGACGAATACCTGAGTTAAATAAGTCAGTTTCAAGGAAGATCTGACCATCGGTGATAGAGATAACGTTAGTCGGTACGAATGCCGATACGTCACCTGCCTGAGTTTCAATGATAGGTAAGGCAGTTAATGAGCCGGTCTGGCCTTTCACTTTACCGTCAGTGAATTTTTCTACGTAGTCAGCGTTAACACGCGCAGCACGCTCAAGTAGACGAGAGTGAAGGTAGAAAACGTCACCAGGGAATGCTTCACGACCCGGAGGACGACGCAACAACAGTGAAATTTGGCGATAAGCGACAGCCTGTTTAGACAGGTCATCGTATACAATCAGAGCGTCTTCACCGCGGTCACGGAAGTATTCACCCATGGTACAACCAGAGTAAGCTGCCAGATATTGCAGGGCTGCGGATTCAGAAGCAGAAGCTGCAACTACAATGGTGTTTTCCATTGCGCCGTGCTCTTCTAACTTACGTACAACCGCTGAAATGGTCGAGTTCTTCTGACCAATAGCTACGTAAACACACTTAATACCAGAATCTTTCTGGTTGATAATAGCGTCTACTGCTAAAGCCGTTTTACCTGTCTGACGGTCACCGATGATAAGCTCACGCTGACCACGACCAACCGGAATCATCGAGTCAATTGACTTGTAACCCGTTTGTACTGGCTGATCAACTGACTGACGTTCAATAACGCCCGGTGCGATTTTCTCGACTGGCTCATAGCCGTCAGCTTCGATAGGACCTTTACCGTCGATAGGCTGGCCTAGTGTGTTAACCACACGACCCAACAGTTTTTCGCCAACCGGAACTTCAAGGATACGACCGGTTGATTTTACTTTGGTGCCTTCCTGCAAGTCTGCATAAGGGCCCATAACAACCGCACCTACAGAATCACGTTCAAGGTTTAGTGCGATAGCGTAACGATTACCAGGTAGCTCAACCATTTCACCTTGCAGACAGTCTGCAAGTCCGTGGATGCGAATGATACCGTCTTGAACAGACATGATGGTACCTTCGTTGCGAGCTTCGCTGGTGACTTCGAACTTCTCAATTCGCTGTTTGATCAGTTCTGCGATTTCATTTGAATTCAATTGCATGCTCAAGTCCCCAATTAGGATTGCAGTGCGTAAGCAAGTCTGTCGAGCTTGCCGCGCAAGGTGCCGTCAATAACGGTATCACCAGCTTCTATAACAAGTCCGCCAATAATGGACTTGTCGACACTGCAGTTCAGCTTAATTTTGCGTTGCAGGCGCTTCTCAAGTGCTTTAATCAAAGCCGTTTGTTGTGCTTTCAGCAGTTTAACTGCCGATTTAACATCTACAGTGACTTCTTTGTCATGTTCAGCACGAAGCGTCTGATAGAGCTCACTAACTGCTGGTAACACTGGCAGACGTTCATTTTCAGCCAGTACTTTAACGAAGTTCTTAGCGTTGTCGTCGAGCTCGTCGCCGCAAACACCCAAGAAAACCTCTGTTGTTTTCCCAACAGTCGAGGAGCTACTCAAAAATGAGGCAATAGTCTCGTCTTGCGCCACCGCAGCAGCGAAGCTAAGCATTTCTGCCCACTTATCGAGCGCTCCCTGTTCTAAAGCAAAATCAAAAGCTGCTTTTGCGTAAGGGCGAGCGACCGTAGTCAGTTCTGACATAAGCTCAAACCCCTTTATTAAAGTTCAGCGACCAGTTTTTCAACAATGTCACTATGAGCGTCTTTATCAATTTCACGCTCAATGATTTTCTGAGCCCCAGACACCGCTAATACGGCAACTTGCTTGCGCAGCTCTTCGCGAACACGATTGCGTTCAGCAGCAACTTCTTCATGTCCGGCCGCAACGATTTTTTCACGTTCTTCGTGGCCACGTTGAGTTTCTTCCTCAACAATTTTAGCACCACGTTTTTTCGACTGTTCAATGATTTCAGCGGCTTGCTGTTTCGCTTCTTTGAGCTGCTCGGCAATTTCTTGCTGGGCTTTCTCTAAATCTTTTTGAGCACGTTCACCGGCATTAAGGCCGTCAGCAATTTTCTTCTGACGTTCCTCGATAGCTTTGATGATCGGTGGCCATACAAATTTCATGCAGAACCACACGAACACGATAAACGCGATCGTTTGTCCAATTAGAGTAGCGTTGATATTCACAACGGACCTCCTTCAGTTGGTGACCGTCGAATAACGATTAGCCTGCTACCTGGGTTAAGAATGGGTTCGCAAACGTGAACAGCAATGCAACAGCAACACCGATCATCGCGATAGCATCGATAAGACCTGCAACGATGAACATTTTAACTTGCAGCTGTGGTGCCAGTTCTGGTTGACGAGCAGCAGCTTCCAGGAATTTACCACCCAGAATACCAAAGCCCAGGGCAGTACCCAGTGCAGCCAGACCGATCATGATTGATACAGCGATAGCAGTAAAAGCAACTACAGTTTCCATTGATTTCTCCAGTTTTTCAGTAGATTAAAGTTAAAAGTAAAGCTAAAAACTTTTGTTTCGAACACTAGTGTTCAGATGACGCCATGCTTAAGTAAACAATGGTCAGCATCATGAAAATAAACGCTTGCAATGTAATAACCAGAATATGGAACACTGCCCACGCAAAGTGCGCCGGTAGCTGCCAGAATCCAATCATTGCAATTAGAATAAATATCAATTCACCTGCATACATGTTACCGAACAAACGCAGTGCCAGTGACGCTGGTTTTGCTAATAACGTGATACTTTCCAGTACAAAGTTCACTGGTATTAATGCCCAGTGATTAAACGGAGTGAAAGTCATTTCTTTAGCGAAGCCTTTCACACCTTTATATTTGATTGAGTAGATAATAATTAGCGCAAATACGCTTAAACTCAATGCAAAAGTTGTATTCAGGTCAGTTGTTGGTACTACTTTCATGTACACATCATGCGGGTCTTCAACAAAGCCTAACCAATAACCGCCATACATAGCAGCTGTTGGTAGCCAGTCAACCGGAATTAAGTCCATCAGGTTCATCAGGAATATCCAGACGAAGATGGTTAATGCCAGAGGTGCTATCAGTTTATCTTTACCGTGAAAGGATTCTTTGACGCTGTTGTCAACAAACTCGACAATCATTTCGACAAAGCATTGCCATTTACCAGGTACCCCAGCAGAGGATTTTTTCGCTACTCTGCGGAAACTCCACAGAAACAGCACACCCAGTAACACGGACCAGAAGATAGTATCGACGTTCACCGCCCAGAACCCTTCACCAACCGTCCAATTTTGGAGGTGATGCTGGATATACTGAGTCGGAGTTTGTTCTCCACTTATCATGTTGTTTCCCAGTTAGGTTGATTTTAAAAATAAAACCGGTGCTATCCACTGCATGGTGACGGCGATGACAAAACCGACCAATAACCACACAGGATATAAATTTGTTACCAGCAATGCGATTGTTAACAACACTGCTGTAAGCAGTAGCTTAACGCCTTCGCCTAAAAAGAAACTTTGTACAACTTTCTGATTAGCGCGTGCGCCTGCGTGTCTAAAAGCGATAAGTGCAAATAGAGCGCTTGGTATTACGACGGTTAATCCGCCACACAGAATACCCAAAGCCGACTGTGTATTTGAAACTGCTATCGTGACAAGTGCGGCTATCAAAACCGCTATAAATTGTGTACCTACAACTTTTCCTGCCAGCTTTTTACCTACCGCATTAAGTGCCTGTGTCACGACTAAAACCTTTTAACTGGCGGCTATTTTTTTGAGGCTTTCAAGCAGCCACAACGAAACTCGCGCTAGTATAAAGATCTGCCATGTAATTGCAAACAAATTTGCCTGTAGGCGACGGTTTCTATGCCATTTAACAAAAGTTCTACAACAATCAATGCATTGGAAATTATTATTTGATGTGAGTCAGAATTCCATCCAGTTCGTCCAGGTTGGTGTAACTGATAACCAGTTTACCCTTTCCTTTACGACCATGGTTAATGGAAACTTTGGCTCCCAGGGTTTCAGACAACTTGGTTTCTAAATGCTCAATATTAGCGTCTGGCTCTGGTTTTTCGGTTTCTTTGGGAGGGTCTATTGTACGTCTGACGAGTTTTTCTGCGTCACGTACGGTCATATCTTTTGCGACAATCTGTTGTGCTACGTCGGCTTGTTGTTCGCCTTCCAGCGCAAGTAACAACTTGGCATGGCCAAGTTCAATATCACCACGCTCAAGTAACACTTTAACGCCGTCCTGCAAGTTATTAAGGCGCAGCAAATTGGTCACCGTAGTCCGTGATTTACCCACTGCCTGAGCAACGTCCTGGTGAGTCATCTGAAACTCGACCAACAAACGTTGTAACGCAGTGGCTTCTTCCATTGCGTTTAAATCTTCACGCTGAATGTTTTCAATTAACGCGATAGCTACTGCGGCTTCATCAGGTACGTCTTTAATCAGGCAAGGAACCAGTTCAAGCTTTGCCAGTTGCGCCGCACGCCAACGACGCTCACCCGCAATAATCTCATATTCGTCTTTGCCAACAGGGCGTACAACAATGGGCTGGATTATCCCCTGAGCTTTTACCGAAGCGGCTAAATCTTCCAAAGCTTCGGGTGACATGTCTTTACGAGGTTGATAGCGACCAGGCTTTAAAAACTCAACCGGCAGCTTCTGTAATTCACCTTTAACTTCTTCCGTCACTTGCTCTGATTGACGGTCAGAGTTTTGCTGATTACTGGTCAGTAAGGCATCCAGACCGCGACCTAAACCTCGTTTTTTTGCCGACATGATTCGCTTTATTCCCTTGTTATGATTCTTTTGCTACTTCTTTACGATTTTCAGAACGTCGGATAAGTTCACCCGCTAAGGCTAAATAGGCCTTTGACCCGGTGGATGACTTGTCGTAGTACATAGCCGGCGCACCAAATGAAGGCGCTTCAGCTAAACGGACGTTGCGTGGAATAACGGTCCGGTAAACTTTTTCACCAAAGTGGTTTTTAAGCTGTTCTGAAACATCGTTAGCTAAACGGTTACGCGGATCGTACATAGTCCGCAAAATACCTTCAATTTCCAGCCCCGGATTAACCACGTCGGCCAGCTGACGAATGGTTTCCATCAACGCGGTAAGACCTTCCAGCGCATAATACTCGCACTGCATGGGCACCAGAATAGAATCTGCTGCTGCCATGCCGTTAACGGTCAGCATATTCAGCGATGGCGGACAGTCGATAAAGATATAGTCGTAGCTGTCCTGAACGGCTTTAAGCGCATTACGTAAACGCAGTTCCCGCGCAAAAACTTCCATTAACTTAATTTCTGCAGCCGTAGCATCAGCATTAGCCGCAATTAAATGGTATTTACCGTTGGTGTCTTTTACGGCAACGTCGCCGACTGGCTTTTCTTCAATCAGCAATTCGTAAATGGTATTTTCAACATCGTACTTATCAACGCCACTGCCCATAGTCGCGTTACCCTGAGGGTCCAGGTCAATCAACAACACTTTGCGACGGGTAGCAGCCATGGACGCAGCTAAGTTAACTGCTGTGGTTGTTTTTCCTACTCCGCCTTTTTGATTCGCAATAGCAATGGTTCTAGCCACGGGTTTTATAACCTCTTGTTGTTGTCGGATAGTCGACTGTCGGTTGTTTTATGACCGTTTGCTTATAATGACGATATGCCGGCTCGCGTCAATGCCGGGAACGTTAATTTGCTCAATACTTTCAATTTTATATTGCTCGGGCAACTGCTCCAGTTCGTCTTGCGGATACAGCCCTTTCAACGCATAAAACCGACCGTTTTCAGCCGGTAAATGTTCACACCACGAAAGCATATCATTAAGCGAGGCAAAGGCTCTACTGATTACACCATCAAACTGCTTTTCGTCCTGATAGTCTTCCACCCGCGCCTGCACAGCCGTGACATTGGTTAGTTTTAGCTCATGACAAACCTGACGAATAAAACGGATGCGCTTGCCTAAACTATCGAGTAAAACAAATTCTTTATCCGGTTCGGCTATGGCTAAGGGTAAACCCGGTAACCCTGGCCCTGTGCCTACATCAATGAAGCGCTGCCCGTGTAAATACTTACGAACAGCCAGGCTGTCCATAATATGTCGGGGCAGCATATCCTTCGGATTTCTCACGCTAGTCAGGTTATAGGCTTTGTTCCACTTATCCAGTAACCCTACTAACGCCAGTTGTCGCTCAATCTGTTCTTCTGACAGGTCTATTTGTGCTTGATCTAATAATCCCTTTAACTGCTCTTTCACATCGCTTCCTTAAGCACTTTTACGCAATAAACCCTGTTTTTTCAGGTGAACCAATAACATTGAAACAGCCGCCGGAGTAATTCCGGAAATACGCGCTGCTTTACCAACGGTCTCAGGCTGATGATCATTTAACTTTGCAACCACTTCGTTCGATAACCCCTTAATTTTAGCGTAATCGAAAGGCGAGGGCAGCAAGGTATTTTCATGACGTTGTTGTTTTGCTATTTCTTCCTGCTGACGCGTTATATAACCCGCATATTTAATTTGGATCTCAACCTGTTCTGCCGCTAAAGGATCGTCTAACCCCGGCGCAAAAAAGTCGGTTAAGGCTAAATCTTTGTAATGAATTTCCGGGCGCCGAAGCAGTTCTTCACCACTCACTTCTTTGGTGACAGGGCTTTTGACCAGCGCGTTAATTTGCTCTACAGATGCATGATCTTTATGCACCCAGGTAGTTTTTAAGCGTTGTTTTTCCTGCTCGACTGATTCCATTTTCTTATTAAACGCGGCCCAGCGTTCATCATCCACTAAACCGAGATTACGGCCAATTTCAGTTAATCGCATATCGGCGTTATCTTCACGCAGCAACAGACGATATTCAGCGCGCGAAGTGAACATACGGTAGGGTTCCTGAGTGCCCAGAGTCGATAAGTCATCGATCAACACCCCCATGTAGGCCTGATCGCGTCGTGGTGCCCAGGATTCTTTGTCCTGCGCCTGCAACGCGGCATTTAAACCAGCAATAAGCCCTTGTGCACCGGCTTCTTCATAGCCTGTTGTACCGTTAATCTGGCCAGCGAAGAACAAGCCGTCAATGACTTTGGTTTCCAGAGACTGTTTCAGATCTCGTGGATCAAAGTAATCGTATTCGATCGCATAGCCGGGACGTGTGATATGCGCATTTTCAAAGCCTTTAATTGATTGAACCAGACGCTGCTGAACATCAAACGGCAAGCTGGTTGAAATGCCGTTAGGGTAAATTTCAAAGGTATCTAAGCCTTCTGGTTCAACAAAAATTTGATGCGAGCCTTTGTCAGCAAAACGCACAATTTTATCTTCAATTGAAGGACAGTAACGTGGTCCAACGCCTTCAATCACACCAGAATACATGGGTGAACGATCAAGCCCGGAACGAATAATCTCGTGGGTATTTTCGTTGGTATGCGTGATGTAACACGGAATTTGTTGTGGGTGATCAGAACGAGAACCCATGTAAGAAAATACCGGAGTAGGGGTATCACCCGGTTGTTCCTGCATAACAGAAAAATCAACACTGTGGCTGGCGATACGTGGTGGTGTGCCAGTTTTTAAGCGTTCAACTCGTAATGGCAATGCACGTAATCTTTTAGCTAACGCGTTTGATGGAGGATCGCCTGCACGTCCGCCCTGGTAGTTATCCAGACCAATATGGATTTGTCCGCCGAGGAATGTTCCTACGGTCAGCACCACGGTTTTTGCCGTGAACTTAAGACCCATTTGGGTAACAACACCAGTAACGCGATCGCTCTCGACGATCAGATCGTCACAACCTTGTTGGAATATTGACAGATTTGGCTGGGTTTCCAGTGCGTAGCGGATCGCTTGTTTGTAAAGCTGTCGATCAGCCTGAGCTCTGGTTGCGCGCACTGCAGGACCTTTGGACGAATTCAGTGTTCTGAATTGAATTCCGGCTTTATCGGCTGCTTTGGCCATAGCGCCGCCAAGTGCATCGATCTCTTTTACTAAATGACCTTTTCCTATTCCCCCAATGGCTGGGTTACAGGACATTTGCCCTAAAGTATCAATATTATGCGTAAGCAATAGGGTTTTAACACCTAAACGAGCGGCGGCTAACGCAGCTTCTGTTCCGGCGTGTCCTCCACCGACAACAATAACGTCAAAGTGTTGTTGGCTCTGTTGTGACATGCAAAGTGACCTTTGTTTGAAGAATAGGAAGTTAGCCGATTATTTTAACGCGATTTCACTTAAATCTAAATGGTTAAATTTCGTTCAGCGCTGTTAAAGATCTTAAAGAAGATCAGTAAAGGATCTTATTTAGATCTTTTATTACTATTACTACTAGTCAGCGGATTTCTGTGAATAGATCGCTGAAGCCCTTTTTAAATATATCCTGGAGCAAGATCACTCTTTGTAGATAAGTGCCCTTGAACCGGGATCATAGATCGTGGATAAGTAGGGTAGTTATACACAGATCAGTTTATCCCCAGTGTTATACCCACTTCACTGACAGTGCTTAAGTGATCTTATTCCAACCTTAGTCACAAGCTGAAATCCTTGTGCACAAGCCTGTGGGTATGATCACAGAGCCTTTACAGAATCAGCGATCGCGGGTAACCAGTTTAATGTTTTCTCTTCCGGATCGTCTTCCAGCATGTCTATTTCTAAACGATCGGTCATTTGTGTTCCGCCTAATTCCTGTAAGCGTTTATCGCAATGTCGACCGGCTTCGCAGAAGGTGTCATAACAGGATTCACCAACCGCCACTACGGCATAGTTCAGTCCGGCTAAATCTGGGCTTTGGGGATCCTTTATTTCGTCGTAGAAATCGAGCATGGAGTCGGCATAATCACCCGCACCATGGCTGGCAAGAAAAATTAACCAGGGTTGATTGCTGGGTAACTTCTCAAATTCCGGTTCGTAATGTAGCTCGGTTTCAATGCCCTGCTGATTTAGTTTTTCGCTGACAGTATCGGCTAAAAACTCGGTATTTCCGGAGGTTGTACCCACTAAAAGATGTAAAACAGTCATAAAATTTTTAACTCATTTGCTACTATTAAAAACACGAGAATCATACAGGAGAACCCAAATGGTAAAAGCTCTGGTTAATGTATTAGTCGCTTTTAGTGTAGCAATAGTTTCAACGAATGTTTTTGCCGGCATTGAGTCACCCAAACAGGTGTCAGATAAGTTATGGGTGATGGGCACACCATCAAATGAGCAGTTGGCTGACTTTGCTGATGAAGGTGGTGAGGTTGTTATTAATCTGCTTTCACAAAAAGAAATGACCGACAGTGAGGAAGCCGCAGTGGTTACCCGTAATGGCATGGCGTATTACCATGTTCCGGTAAATGGAGCTGATGGAGTAACGCTTGCTAACGCACGCCTGGTTGATCGTATTTTATTAGAGAACAGCGATAAAACCGTGCTGGTCCATTGTGCTTCCAGTAACCGCGTTGGGGCGTTAATGGCATTGCGTGCCGGCTGGTTAGATGGAATGTCGGTAGAAAACGCGTTAGAAGTTGGACGCGAGCATGGAATGACGTCTCTGGAAGATAGAGTGAAGTCGATGCTTTCAGAACAGTAAAATGAATTGCAAAGGTACTACAGAAGAGAAAAAGGCCAGCTCAAATGAACTGGCCTTTTTTCACGGTACCATCGTTATTTTAAGTGCTCTTTCAGCAATTCCGGTTGGCGATCCGGTGTGAATATTTCAATCCAGTAGCCATCCGGGTCTTTAATAAAGGCAATGCCTTTCATTTTACCGTCGTTCGGGCGTTTTTGAAACTCTACGCCCATTTTTTCGAAGCGCTCACAAGCGGCATCAATATCTGGTACGGCGAAACCTATGTGACCAAAGCCTTTAGGCTCTTCATTACCACTGTGATAAGACACTGAGTCGTCGTTCTCGTCACCCCAGTTGTGAGTCAGTTCCAGCATGGCCGGGCGACCAAAGGTCTGTTCAATGCGCTTGTCTTTGTCGGTTGACCAGTCTTTTCGTTGTTCAGGCGACATGGCAGCCATGAAATACAGCGTAAACTCCATTTCCGGGAAGTCGAAGCGCTTAACCAATGTCATGCCCAGAACTTCACTGTAAAATTTTAAGGTGCGCTCCGGGTCTTTAATGCGGAACATGGTCTGGTTAAATACAAAGTCGTGTGTTGCGGGGTCGTGTTGTTCAGACAAACCCTTGGCTTCATCAAAATGTCTGCTCATAATGTCATCCTTAGTCGGTTCATTGAGTAACTGTTGTTACACTATGTATTGGGTTTAGCTGGAGAGAGTTCAAGTCGTGAGCTGGGCGGTTTATCTAATTAAATGTGCAGACAATACGTTTTATACCGGTGTCACAACGGACATTGAACGGCGTGTGAATGAGCATAATACGGACGATAAAAAGGCAGCTAAGTACACCCGTGCCCGGCGTCCTGTAGCACTTGTCTGGAGTGAGGAACACCCAAACCGAACGAAGGCGTGTCAGCGGGAATATGAAATAAAACGCTGGTCGCGCGCTAAAAAGGTTGAGTTAGCCAGTGGAATTTAATCGCTTCTGGCCGGTTAAAAGGTGCCCGAGAATGGCGTCTTTGTCTTTCATTCCCAGTTTGTCGCTAATTTGGGTAAGCTTTATTACGCGATGGTAGAAACGTGCTTTACGTCGGTTGTATTGGCTTTCGGTGAGTTTTGTTTTGTTCAGTTGGTCAATTTCTTCGGTCAGAGTTTGCAGTAAGCTTTGATAACGCGCTTTTAAATTGGTTGGATAAATAAGTCGATAAGCAATTAATGAAAGAAGAGGAGCGGCAACGACTGCCAGAGCAATACTCGCCGAATGACCAAGGTGGAACGAATAACTGATAGAGGGCTGCATTAACAGTAGAAAGACCAGGTTGAAATCCATACTGCCGTTCGCCGTTTTTTGATGAGCCATAGGAAAACCCGCCAGCAAAATAACCGGCATTAAAGCAACCAGCATCCATAAAATGGAATCCTGATATTGCCAGATTGTTGCCTGTATAATTACGGCTGCCAGCGCGCCGGCACACTGCCCAAAAAATACATATTTCATGGTTAATGCCGGATTGTCTGCGGTGGAGAATAGCGTCAACATAACTGAAGCACCCAGCATTAAATAAGCGAATTGAAATAATCCGGTATACCACCAGCTTGCGCCAATGAGCCCCATAATAACTAAAGTGCGTATGGCCGCCTGGCGTGCACCCAACCAGTCGCGATGCAAAATGGTTTTGCTGAGTAAGGTGGAAGTGGCAGTTTTGCCCGAATCACGAAAAGATAATCGGTCGTTGGTTGCTTCAACAAATTCATTAAAGCGTTTTTTCAGTGCGGCGTTTTTAATGGATTCCAGAGCAGTTTTGAGAGGTTCTACAATTTCGGAACGTTTAGCGGAAGCATTTAATTTATTTGACGCTTCGAGTAAGTAATCGCTTACTTCTTGGTTTTTTTCCGGCTCCTGAATATTCAGTTCAGCCAGAAACCCCAGTTGGCTGTTAATGACCAAGCGTAACGTTTTGGCCGATTCATGAGCACTGACAGAGCCGGTGCCGTGATCGAGCAGTTGAGCTTCGAGGGCCGCCAGTTTTGATAACTTATCGGCAAGGTTTAAATCGTTATTATCCGGTTCGGCGAAGTAACGACTAATATCGTGCAAGTTAGCTGCGGTTTGTCGGCGAAGTTGGTTAATTAAGCTTTGTTCCGCTCTTTTATAAGTAAAAGCCCAGCCAATAACGAGTGATGTCATAATGCCGACAAAAACCGTGAGTAGACGGTCAATTCCGAGGGGCATAAGTGCGTCAGGGTTTTGTGTTAGCAACACCACCATGGAAGCTGAATACCCGGCAAGTATGGTGCCGTAAGAAATAAGCCCGTGCAGTAAATTGCCCGTGTAGACACAAAGCGATACCCACAGAGTTAAGCCCGCCACCAGCCAAATGATTTCGCCACTGGCAGAAACCACCAGCACCATACCGAACATAGTCCCTAAAAGAGTGCCTAACGCCCGGTATGCGGCCTTTTCTATAAGAAGACCACGAGTTGGCTGGGAAACGGCCCAAACTGTCATAGCAGACCATTGAGGATGCTCTAAGCCCATAGCCCAGGCAATAATAAGAGATAAGCAGGCAGCAACGCCGGTTCGAAAGCCAAACCGCAGGCGAACATAGTCAAACCCCCATTGCGCTAACTTGTCTTTCACTGGTGCTCCTTAGTTGTACGACTAAGAAAAAGCTTTATTTACCGATACAAAACGAACCAAAAATCTGGCCAAGGAGGTCATCAGAAGTGAATTCGCCGGTAATTTCATTGAGGTGCTGCTGAGTTAGGCGAAGTTCTTCTGCCAGTATTTCACCTGCCATATTGGCTTCTAACTGTTCCTGACCTTGCAGTAGATGTACTTTCGCTTTAGCCAGAGCCTCTAAATGGCGGCGTCTTGCCATGAAACTGCCTTCGGAGGTTGCACTGTAACCAACACAATGTTTTAGGTGTTCTCTAAGCAATTCAATGCCATGTCCTGTTTTGGCGGAAAGATGAATAACCGGAATGTTGTTGTGTTCATCTATACCCGTGGGCTCTTCCGATAAATCGACTTTATTGCGAATAACGGTGTAGGGCATGTCCTCGGGTAATTGTGCGAAAAATTCTGGCCAAATATCGTCGGGATGAATGGCAGAGGTTTCCTGACTGTCGACCATAAACAGCACGCGGTCAGCCTGGCGTATTTCATCCCAGGCGCGTTCAATACCAATTTTCTCAACATGGTCAGGGCTTTCGCGTAAACCTGCGGTATCGATAATATGCAGCGGCATACCGTCTATTTGAATGTGCTCCCGCAGAACATCGCGAGTGGTTCCTGCTATTTCCGTTACAATAGCTGATTCACGACCCGCCAGCGCGTTAAGCAAGCTGGACTTACCCGCATTGGGGCGTCCGGCAATAACAATGCGCATGCCTTCGCGCATGAGCGTGCCTTGCTTGGCTTCCTGTTCTATGTGGAACAGCTGGTCGATAATTTCAGCTAAATCGCCGGATACTTTGCCATCGGAAAGAAAATCGATTTCTTCATCAGGAAAGTCGATAGCCGCTTCAACGTATATTCTCAGGTGAATAACGGCGTCTACCAACTGATCAATTTTATGAGAAAACTCACCTTTTAGGCTTTGTAAGGCGGCTTTTGCGGCCTGCTCTGAGTTGGTATCAATTAGGTCGGCAATGGCTTCTGCCTGGGTGAGATCGAGCTTGTCGTTTAAGAATGCTCGTTCGCTAAACTCACCGGGACGAGCAGGGCGAATACCGGGAATTTCCAGTATTGCTCGAATTATCATATCGATAATAACCGGCCCACCATGGCCTTGCAGTTCTAAGACATCTTCTCCGGTAAAGGAGTTTGGACCCAGGAAAAAGAGCGCTATGCCTTCGTCCAACAGTTGTTTCTGTAAATCGTAAAACGGCAGGTACTCTGCTTTACGAGGCTTGGGGCAGTGACCTAACAGCTTTTCTGCAACCTCTTTACAGGCTTTTCCGCTCACGCGAACAATACCAACACCGCCGCGTCCGGGAGGCGTTGCCTGAGCTACTATGGTGTCGTCAAAATCTGTTTCAGTTTGCATTTTTGCTGCTCCCCAAAGGACTAAAGCCCGGCATTAGCCGGGCCTTAATGTTGGATTATTTCTTGTTTCGAACGTTAATCCCTTTCTTCTCTAAGCCCCGGTAAATGATCAGCATTTGCGCAATGGTAATCAAGTTACTGACCAGCCAGTACAGTACCAGACCCGATGGGAACCACAGGAAGAATACGGTAAAGATAACCGGCATATACTGAAACAGTTTCTGTTGCATTGGGTCAGCCGTCGGTGTTGGCTGCAGTCGCTGCATTAAGAACATACTGGCACCCATTAAAATAGGCAGGATGTAGTATGGGTCTTTGGTTGACAGATCCTGTATCCAGAACACAAAAGCAGAATGGCGCAGCTCAACACTTTCCAATAGCACCCAGTATAGCGCCAGGAAGATTGGAAGCTGCAACAGCATAGGCAGACAGCCGCCCAGAGGATTTACTTTTTCCTCTTTGTAGAGCTTCATCATGGCGCCTGACATCTTCTGTCGGTCGTCACCATAACGTTCACGCAGAGCCGTCATTTTTGGCTGCAGCATGCGCATCTTAGCCATTGAAACGTATTGTGCCTTAGTTAGCGGGAACAATAGCGCTTTAACAATAACTGTGGTCAGGATAATAGCCAGACCCCAGTTAATAACGATGCTTTGTAAGAACTGCAGCAGTTTGAATATCGGTTGAGCTAACCACCATAGGAAACCATAGTCGACGGTTAAGTCCAGATACTCGACGACTTCAGCCATAGCGTCTTGGTCTTTTGGACCCAGAAATACTTGAGACTCAATCGTTTTGGAGCTGCCTGGCTGAATATCAGTCATTGGATAAATGACACCGATAATTGCCTGGCTGCCATTGGCTACTCGAGAATAAAGACGATTTTGCTGACCTTGTTTCGGCACCCAGGCTGACACGAAATAGTGCTCAAGCATTCCGACCCAACCAGTTTGCGAAGTAACGTTCAGCTTTTTGTCCTGCATGCTGTCGAAATCGTATTTTTCGAACTTGTCTTCATCGTAGGAATAAGCTGCACCAAAATAGGTAGGCATGATCATACTGCCACTTTCGCCTGAGTGTACGGAACGTTTTAATTGGCCGTAAAATTGGGTTTCAAGCGTTTTGCTGGTGTTATTTTCTACTTCGTACCGAACATCAACAGTGTATTTTCCTGGCGTGAAGGTAAATACTTTACGATAAACAGCGCCGTTCTCAGCCGTATAGGTTAAAGGAACTTCAATAACCTCGCTTGTAGACTCGTAGCTTTCTTGTACGTAGTTATAAGAAGGGCGGCCGTCTTTGCCATCAATTCCGTCCGGGCCAATTAGGCCTGACTGAGCGACGTAAACGTTGTTTGAACTGTTTTGCAGAAGTTGAAAGCGTTCTTCAGAACCCTGAGTTTTCGCAAACTTGAGTAAGTGAGTCGAAACAACATCACCACCGCGGGTATCTATCTCAACATCTAACACGTCGGTGCGAACGTGAACTGTGGTTTCAGCCCGCTGAGCTACAACCGGCTGATCACTTTCCGGGACGTCTGCCGAAACGGCTGAACTGCCTGAGGGCACATCGCTGTTTTCAGCGTTATTGCTCGATTGTGTTGAGGTAACGTTTTCAGGTGCTTTTGTTCCGGGTGCGGTTTCCACCATCCAATTCTGGTATAGGAAGAAAGACACCACTAAAAAGGCAATAAATAATATCGTGCGTGGCGAATTCATAGTGATTTCGTCTCTGTTGGCTGATTTAGTAAAGATTCGGATTCGCTGTTATTTTCTGGCTTGGCGTCTTGCTTAGCAAGTGGAACCGGGTCGTAGCCGCCCTCATGAGCTGGGTGACATTTACTGATTCTTACTGCAGCAAGGCCAATGCCACGGATTGTACCGTGTTTTTGTATGGCCTCACAGGCATAATGTGAGCAAGATGGATAAAAACGACAACGCGGGCCCAGCAGTGGACTGATAAACCACTGATAAACCTTTATGAACGCGATTGGTATTGTTCGCAACGCTTTGCTAATTTTCGCCATAAATAATTCAACGTATCCCGTAATGCGGCGTTATCCTGCTCGACAATACCCTGCTTAGCAATAATTACAATGTCGAAAGCGGGAATTTTATGTTGGCTTAAACGGAAGGTTTCACGTATTTGTCGTTTTATGCGGTTTCGGTCAACTGCGCGCTTAGCTCGCTTTTTGCTGACGGTAACACCAATACGTGGATGGCCTAACTCATTGGGGGTTGCCAACATAGTGACATGAGCAGTAACGGCTTTTACAGGAGGGTTTGAGAATACAGTCTGGAAATGAGAGGGAGTTAACAGACGTAACTCCCTTCCGTATGAGATACTTTTATGCACTCAGTACTTTACGACCACGTGCACGGCGACGAGCCAGTACTTTGCGGCCATTTTTTGTTGCCATGCGAGCACGGAAACCGTGTGAACGCTTGCGCTTTAATACGCTTGGTTGAAATGTTCTTTTCATAACTAATATTCCATCGGTCAGTTTGCTATTTCCCACGCTGGCCGAATAAGTTGAAACCAAACGTGAACGGAATTTTTTAGAGCGCGGATCTTACCGATCTTTTCTCGTTGAGTCAATGACCAGAGGCTTTTTTAGGCAATAAATCCTAAAATAATATCATCCACAATCTGTTGAGATTATAACATTAATAATGTGGATAAAATAACAGTTATTCACTATTTGCTTTATTTTCCGATTTTGAGGCAATGTGGCCTTTTAAGCAATTTATGCGCCAGTTTTGGTTTCAATGGCTATTTTTTAACTCCTTTATTGACGCTGTTTTCAGGCAGTTTATGCTAGCGAATATTAGCTGAGTGAAGTACAATCTTTGGTTATGTTTATAAAGAAACGATCCAGGAGAAGAGTGTGAATAATTCGCTTTGGCAACAATGTGCAGAGCGACTGCAATCGGAGTTACCGTTACAGCAGTTCAACACGTGGATCAGACCCCTACAAGCCAAACTCAATGGCGAAACATTAACCTTGTTTGCTCCGAATATTTATTCGGTAGACTGGGTGCGTGATAAATACCTGAAAACCATTAATACCTATTTAGAAGTTTTGTGCGATGACAAAGTGCCTAACGTGGTTTTAAAAGTTGGGGAAGCGTCGCCGACACAACGTGACAGCGGCTCACCGCAACGCGCAGCTGCAACCCGCAGAAAAACACCTAACTTCTCATCAGGTAACACCGATGTGGAAGTGCCTTTTGAAAGCAATATTCATCCGGAATACACCTTCGATAACTTTGTTGAGGGTAAATCAAACCAGTTGGCGCGTGCGGCCGCTATTCAGGTGGCAGAGAATCCTGGCGGCGTTTATAACCCTCTGTTTGTTTATGGTGGTACCGGTTTAGGTAAAACTCACCTTTTGCATGCGGTTGGTAATGGCATTATGGCGCACAAAAAGGACGCCAAGGTGTTTTACATTCGGGCTGAGCGTTTTGTGCAGGACATGGTGAACTCTATTCGTAACAGTTCAACCAACGAGTTTAAGCGTTACTATCGTTCGGTCGATGCGTTATTGATTGATGACATTCACTTCTTTGCGAATAAAAAAGGTTCGCAGGAAGAGTTTTTCCATACCTTTAATGCGTTGTTGGAAGGTAACCAGCAAATTATTATGACCAGCGATCTTTACCCGAAAGAAATAGACGGAGTAGAAGATCGGTTGAAGTCACGTTTTGGCTGGGGTCTTACCATTGCCATTGAGCCCCCGGAATTAGAAACCCGGGTGGCCATTTTAATGCGTAAAGCTGATGAACGTGGTTTGCATATGCCTCACGAAGTGGCGTTTTTCATTGCTAAACGTTTGCGTTCAAATGTTCGGGAGCTGGAAGGCGCATTGAACCGGGTTGTGGCTAATGTGCAACTCACAGGACGGCCTATAACTATAGACTTTGTCCGTGAAGCTTTGCGTGACTTAATTGCCGCCCAGGAAAAATTAGTTACTATTGATAATATTCAGAAGACGGTAGCGGAATACTACAATATTAAGTTAGCCGATATTTTATCAAAACGCCGTAGCCGTTCTGTAGCGCGCCCTCGCCAGTTAGCAATGGCATTAGCTAAGGAATTGACTAATCATAGCTTACCGGAAATAGGCGACGCGTTCGGCGGTCGTGATCACACAACGGTTTTGCATGCTTGTCGGAAGATACAAGAATTAAAAGATGCGCAGCACGACATTAAAGAAGATTATCGAAATCTAATTCGTACATTGTCGTCATAAAAGTATGTCGTTATAAACAGGGGACTCAGTCATGAAATTTTCAATTAACCGCGATGCTTTTTTAAAGCCGCTGCAGGTTGTAAGTGGCGCTGTTGAACGGCGGCATACCTTACCAATTTTGTCGAATTTGTTGCTTCAGGTCGATAATGGTCAGCTTAAACTAACCGGAACAGATCTTGAGGTTGAACTGGTTTCGGCTGTACCGCTCGAGTCGGCGGATATGGATGCGGCTGTTACAGTGCCAGCGAAAAAGTTGCTGGATATTGTGCGCAGTCTGCCTGAAGGCTCGACCATCGAGTTTACCTCGCAGGAAGACAGTGCCACAGTCAAATCTGGTCGCAGTAAATTTAAATTGAGTACCTTATCTTCAGATGACTTTCCAAATATCGACGACTGGAAAAGCGATATCCACCTGGTAACTGAGCAGGCGGTATTAAAAGATTTAATGTTGAAAACGCATTTCTCCATGGCGAATCAGGACGTGCGTTATTATTTAAACGGCATGTTGTTCGAAACTGATAACGGCATGTTGCGTTCCGTAGCGACCGACGGCCACCGTTTAGCCATGAGCACTTGTGCTATTGATCAGCCAGGTTTGGCCCAACGCCAAGTTATTGTTCCGCGCAAAGGCGTGGTCGAGTTACTTCGGTTGTTAGGTGACGACGACCAGGAAGTGTCAGTGTCGATAGGAAACAACCATATTCGCGTGGAAACACCAGAGCTTGTTTTTACAAGTAAGCTGGTAGATGGTCGTTTTCCTGATTACCGTCGCGTTTTACCTAGCGGTGGAGACAAAGTTATTGTTGCCCATCGCGATGCGTTGCGGCAGTCCTTTGGGCGAGCATCTATTCTCTCTAATGAAAAGTTTCGCGGTGTGCGTTTGAATTTGAGTAGTGGTGAACTTTGCATTACGGCAACGAACCCCGAGCAAGAACAAGCGGAAGAAGTGATAGAAGTGGATTATCAAGGCGATGATCTGGAAATTGGCTTCAACGTTAGCTATTTGCTAGATGTCTTAAATAACATTGATGACGAACAAGTTTCTTTTACTCTGTCTGACTCAAATAGTAGTGCATTAATTGAACCTCAGCATGACGAGTCTTGCTGTTACGTTATTATGCCGATGCGTTTGTAACCCTGCCTCGTAAATGTTCATTGAGACGTTGAATTTAAGCCACTTCCGAAATTTCTCGGAAGTGGCTCTATCTCCCAGCCCCAAAATTAATATCATAACCGGCGATAATGGTTCCGGAAAAACCAGTTTGCTTGAAGCTATCTATTTACTCGGTTTTGGTCGTTCTTTTCGGCCGGGTGGTTTTCGTCAGTTGATTAAAGAAGGGAAACCGGGCTTTACTGTATTTTGCCGTTCCCAAGATTACGCTATAGGTGTAAAACGCAGTACCGATGGTGAACAGTCGCTTAGGTTGAATGGCGCGAACGTTCAGCGCATGTCTGATGTTGCTCGTTTGGTGCCGGTACAACTATTAACACCTGAATCCGTCGATATATTGTTGGAAGGTCCAGGACAGAGAAGACAGTTTATAGATTGGGGAGTGTTCCACGTGGAACACTCCTTTTATTCTGACTGGGTTGCGTACACTCAGCTCCTAAAACAAAGAAACAGTTTACTCAAGCAGCGCTCGCTTCCTGTAAGAGAAGATCGATATTGGAAAGAGCAGTTAGCCTATTATGGCGAGCGCATTAGTAAAAGTCGCGAAAAATACCTAGAAGAACTGAATGATTATATACAAGAACTAGCGAAATCTTTTCTCTCCGATGTTACAATGGAGGTTCGATTAAAATCGGGCTGGGATACTAGCCAAAGCTTATTTGACGCCTTAGAAAGCCATACAGAGAAAGATAAGAAATACGGCTTTACCTCAGTTGGGGCACATAAGGCAGATATAAAAGTGATAGCGGACGGGGTGGAAGTAAAACATCGCCTGTCTCGCGGACAATTAAAGACCGCGATAACCGCTTTAAAGTTAGCGCAAGGGAAGCATTACCAAAAAATAAAAAGGCAACCCTGCATTTATTTAGTCGATGATTTAACGTCAGAGCTTGATTCAAGAAACCAAGCGTTACTCTGTCGTGAGTTAGAAAATCTAGACGCACAAGTGTTTATCACCGCAATTACTGGAAAGCAGTTGTCGGATAAATTTCAAAAATCACCCCGAATGTTCCACGTGGAACATGGGGTAATAAACGAATGATATCGAGATAATACTATGGAAGAAAATAATTACGGTTCATCGAGTATCAAGGTTCTGAAAGGGTTGGATGCGGTTCGTAAACGCCCAGGCATGTACATTGGTGACACGGATGATGGAACTGGTCTGCACCACATGGTTTTTGAAGTTGTCGATAACTCTATTGACGAGGCCTTAGCGGGTCACTGTTCAGAAATTATGGTTATCATTCACTCTGACGGTTCTGTTAGTGTGAAAGATGATGGTCGTGGAATTCCAGTTGATATACATGAAGAAGAAGGTGTTTCAGCTGCTCAGGTTATTATGACCGTACTGCACGCTGGCGGTAAATTCGACGACAACTCTTATAAAGTGTCTGGTGGTTTGCACGGGGTTGGTATCTCTGTTGTAAACGCGCTATCTGAAAAGCTGCAGTTGACCATTCGTCGACAAGGCCAGGTTTACGAGCAGACTTATCATATGGGTGAGCCTGACAGCGATGTAAAACCTGTTGGCGATACCGAAACAACAGGTACAGAACTGCGTTTTTGGCCAAGCCACGAAACTTTTACCAATACTGAATTCCACTACGATATTCTGGCTAAGCGCCTGCGCGAACTCTCGTTCCTGAATTCAGGTGTTGGTATACGGTTGCGCGATGAGCGTGACGACCGCGAAGATTTATTTAAATACGAAGGCGGTATTGCTGCCTTTGTTAATTATTTGAATAAGAACAAAACGCCAATTCACCAAAAAGCTTTCTATTTCACAATACAAAGAGAAGACGGTATTGGTGTTGAAGTCAGTATGCAGTGGAATGACTCATTCCAGGAAAACATCTATTGTTTTACCAACAACATTCCGCAGCGTGATGGTGGTACACACTTAGCCGGCTTCCGTGCCGCTCTGACGCGCACACTGAACACCTACATGGAGAAAGAGGGTTATAATAAAAAATCAAAAACCTCTGCAACGGGTGACGATGCGCGTGAAGGTCTGACCGCCATTATTTCTGTTAAAGTTCCTGATCCTAAGTTTTCGTCTCAAACAAAAGACAAGCTGGTTTCTTCAGAAGTGAAGTCGGCTGTTGAGCAGACAATGAACGAGCAGTTAGCGGACTATTTACTAGAAAACCCGGGCGAAGCAAAACTTATTATCAATAAAATTATTGATGCAGCAAGAGCTCGTGAAGCCGCTCGTAAAGCACGTGAAATGACACGCCGTAAAGGTGCTCTGGATATTGCGGGCTTACCTGGTAAGTTGGCCGATTGTCAGGAAAAAGACCCGGCACTGTCTGAACTTTATATTGTGGAGGGTGACTCTGCAGGCGGTTCCGCTAAGCAGGGTCGTAACCGTAAAAACCAGGCGATTTTGCCACTTAAAGGTAAAATTCTTAACGTAGAAAAAGCGCGTTTTGACAAAATGCTGTCTTCTGTCGAGGTTGGTACATTAATTACTGCTATGGGCTGTGGTATTGGCCGTGATGAGTACAACCCGGATAAAACACGTTATCACCGTATTATTATTATGACGGATGCCGACGTTGACGGATCACACATTCGTACTTTGTTATTGACGTTCTTCTATCGTCAAATGCCTGAAATTATCGAGCGCGGATATATCTATATTGCTCAGCCCCCGCTGTACAAAGTGAAGAAGGGCAAGCAGGAAGTTTATATTAAAGATGACCCTGCGTTGATTCGCTACTTAACCAGTTTAGCTCTGGATAATGCATCTTTACATGTTAACGAAACCGCACCAGGTATTTCTGGTGAAAAGCTCGAAACTTTGGTTAACGGCTATCAGATGGCGCAGGAAAATATTAAGCGTTTAAGTCGTCGTATGCCTGAGCGTTTCTTACAGCGTCTGTTCTATGCGCCTCGTTTAACGGATGATCGTTTGAAAGATAAAGATTACATGGAGAAGTGGGTTAAAACATTAAACGATGACCTAACTGCCCGTGAAATTAATTCGGCAACTTATACCGTTTCTTTGCATGAAGATACTGAACGCAAGATGTGGTTACCTTCGACGACGATTCGTCAACACGGTGTCGACACAGATTACCCGCTGAACTATGAATTCTTAATGTCTAAAGACTACGAACAAATAGTGACGCTTGGCGAAGAGATCGACTCTTTGGTTGAGCCGGGTGGCTATGTGCTTCGCGGTGAGAAGAAGCAGCCAGTTACACACTTTGTTGAAGCTGTGGAATGGCTTATTGGTGAATCCAAGCGAGGTTTATACGTTCAGCGTTATAAAGGTCTGGGCGAAATGAACCCTGACCAGCTGTGGGAAACTACGATGGACCCTGATACTCGCCGTATGCTTCAGGTAACTATTGAGGACGCTATTGGCGCTGACCAGCTGTTCACCACGTTAATGGGTGACGAAGTTGAACCACGTAGAGCCTTTATTGAATCAAACGCTCTTAAGGTTGCTAACTTGGACGTCTAGGCTTAACAGCGACATTAGCAAGCAACAGGCAACAAAAAAGCCGGCTCATGAAAATGAAGCCGGCTTTTTTATTAAAAATCAAAGCGTTAGTTACTGAAGCAAAGAAATATCCGCTATTTCCAAGAACAGCTGACGCAAGCGAAACAACAAGTTCAGGCGGTTAATACGGACTTTATCGTCATCGGCATTGACCATGACATGTTCAAAAAACGCATCCACAGGCTCTTTAAGCTCAGATAAATGCGTGAGGGCGTCACTGTACTTACCATCAGCAATAAGTGGCTTAACAGCGTCTTCTGTCTGTTTAACCAAACGATAAAGTGTTGTTTCAGAATCTTCCTGTAGAAGAGTTTCATCCACGTTACCGGATATCTCTTCGTCTGATTTTGCCAGGATGTTACCTACCCGTTTATTGGCTGCGGCAAGGCTGGCAGCAGAATCCATAGACTTAAATGACTGAACCGCCTTTACTCTTTGGTCGAAGTCCGTTGGCTTAGAAGGGGAACGGGCAAGTACCGACTGAATAACATCGACGGTAATGCCTTGATCCTGATACCAGGGACGAAAACGACCGAGTAGAAAATCGAAAACATCAGTAGCGACAGTGTTATTCGATAGCTTGTCACCAAAGCCTTCGACGGATGCCGCTAACAGTTCATGTAAGTCTAATGAAAGCTTACGTTCTACCAGAGTACGCAACAAACCAAGAGCGGCACGGCGCAGAGCGAATGGGTCACGGTCACCTTTAGGTACCTGACCAATACCGAATATCCCAACCAGCGTATCCAGTTTGTCTGCTAAAGCGACGGCACAAGCCTCTCGTGTCAAAGGCAGCTCGTCGCCCGAAAAACGAGGCCAGTAGTGCTGTTCTATTGCTTCGGCGACTACTGGGCTCTCACCGTCGTTCAACGCATAGTGTTTACCCATAACGCCCTGGGTTTCAGGGAACTCAGAAACCATATCGGAAACCAGGTCAGCCTTACACAGCAGCCCGGCTCGTTCTGAGGCTTTTACGTCGGCAGTTAACTGGTTTGCAATTTTTCCGGCTAACACCGATATGCGGCGCGCTTTGTCACCAATACTGCCCAGTTGTTTTTGGAATAGAACCGAATCCAGTGCAGCAACTCGCGATTCTAAAGCCGTTTTCTTATCAGACTCAAAGAAAAACTGTGCATCCGCCAGGCGAGGGCGAACGACTTTCTCGTTACCCTTAATAATCTGCTGAGGGTCACGGCTTTCAATATTGGTAATGAAAATAAACTGTGGCAGTAAGTTACCTTTGCCATCTTCCACCGGAAAGTAACGTTGGTCATCTTTCATGGTAACGATAAGCGGTTCTTTTGGTACCGCGAGGAAACCTTGATCGAAACTTGCCGTTAAAGCAACGGGCCATTCCACAAGGGCTGCAACTTCCTCAACTAACTCGTCATCCTGAATAACCTGGCCGCCGAGTTCTGAGGCAAGACGTGATACTTCCGACTGAATGGTTTCAATACGCTCTTCGAAGTTAGCGATCACTTTCGCTTGAAGCAGCTTAGATAAGTAATTGTCGACATGATCGAGCTCAAAACCTTGGGGCGAATGAAAGCGGTGGCCCTGGATAAAACGAGCACTCTTCGTTTCCAGAATTTCGGCTTCAATAAGTTCGCTGCCCAGCATGACTGTTAGTGTGTGCACCGGACGAATAAATTGCGCGGTGCTGTCGCCCCAACGCATCGGCTTCGGAATAGGAAGGGCTTTAATTGCTGCCTCCAAAATACCCTGAACTAAGTCAGCCAGCGCCTGACCCTTTACTGTCGCTTTATGCAGTAGCCATTCGCCTTTTTCGGTTTTAAGGCGGTCAGCCTGTTCTACCGTAATGCCGTTTGAACGTGCCCAGCCTTCAGCTGCCTTAGTCGGTTTACCAGAGTCGTCAAAAGCCACATTCACTGCTGGCCCGCGCTTCTCCGCCTCTTTGTCCTGCTGTTCGGTTTCAACTTGTTTTACCAGAACGGCCAGTCGGCGAGGGGTTGCATAAGCCTCAATATTATCAAAATTCAGTTCGGCGCTTTTTAAGCCTGACTCAATACCCGACTTTAAGCTGTCACGCAGCGACTTTAAGGCTTTTGGAGGAAGCTCTTCAGTACCTAACTCAATTAATAAGTTTTCTTTTTGCACGGCTCGCTCTCCTTAGTTCGCTGCTGGTTTGTTTTTATTGTCGGCTAAAGGGAAGCCAAGAGCTTCGCGCGCCTGGTAATAGACTTCGGCAACGGCTTTCGCCATGGTTCTGACACGAAGTATGTAGCGCTGTCTTTCGGTTACAGAGATAGCGTGTCGGGCATCCAGTAAGTTAAAGGCGTGAGATGCGCGCATAACCTGCTCGTACGCGGGTAAAGCCAGAGATTTTTCAATTAGCAGTTCACATTCTTTTTCGCAGTCGTCGAAGCGGCGGAACAGCACATCAACGTCAGCGTATTCAAAGTTGTAAGTCGACTGCTCAACTTCGTTCTGATGGAAAACATCCCGATACAAGATTTTACCGCGCGGGCCGTCGGTCCAGACCAGGTCGTAGATGCTGTCCACGCCCTGAATGTACATAGCTAAACGCTCAAGGCCGTAGGTGATTTCTCCGGCCACGGGGCGACATTCGATACCGCCTACCTGCTGGAAATAAGTAAACTGAGTGACCTCCATACCGTTAAGCCAGACTTCCCAGCCCAGACCCCAGGCACCCAGAGTAGGCGATTCCCAGTTGTCTTCTACAAAGCGTATGTCGTGAGTTAGTGTGTCAAAGCCCAGCATTTCTAAAGACCCCAGATAAAGCTCCTGAATGTCCTTAGGCGATGGTTTCATAATGACCTGAAACTGATAATAGTGCTGCAGGCGGTTCGGGTTTTCACCATACCGGCCATCGGTCGGGCGGCGGCAGGGTTGCACATAGGCAAAACTGGCTGGCTCCGGACCTAATGAGCGCAGAAAGGTCATTGGATGAAAGGTACCCGCGCCCACTTCCATATCCAGTGGCTGAACCACGGCACAGCCTTGCTGAGCCCAGTAATCCTGAAGAGCAAGAATAAGCCCCTGAAAGGTTTTCACATCGTACGTCGACATACGCATTCTCTGCTTTGTTATTTGTGGTTGACCGAAGGTCGAGAAATATGCGTAGATTATACCCTCTGAATCGCCTTGGTTATAGGGGAAGGTATGACAAATAATCAGCCAGAACGGTGTTCCTGGTGTGAATCTACTGACGACTACCGTGCTTATCATGACAATGTGTGGGGGCGTCCGGTAAGCGACCCGATAGAACTTTTTGCCAAACTGTGTCTGGACGGGCAGCAGGCGGGGCTTAGCTGGTTAACCATTCTGCGTAAACAGGCCGGCTATGAGAAAGCCTTTTTAGGTTTTGACCCACAAGCTATCGTGGCAATGAGTGACGCTGATCGTGAATTGTTGTACAGCAACCGTGATATTATCCGTAGCAAGGCCAAAATTGATGCCATTTTTACTAACGCTGAAGCGTATTTAAGAATGGAAGAAAAGGGCGTCAAATTTGAGCGGTGGTTATGGGAGTTTGTAGGCGGCTCACCGATTATTAATGAGCACCAGGCGCAAAGTCAGATCCCAACAGAAACAGAAGCTTCCCAAAGCATGGCAAAAGCGTTAAAAAAGGAAGGCTTTAAGTTTGTCGGACCGACCATTTGCTATGCTTTTATGCAAGCAGTTGGTATGGTGAACGACCATGTTACTAGCTGTCATTGTTATCAGCCTGTTGCTGACCAAATGAAACAGTTTACGTTGTAAAATGAGCGAAGGAAGAATGATAGAAATTACTCTTGCGGATTACAGCAACCCCAAACACCGCAATGCCGTTATTGCTATGTTAGATGCTTATGCCAAAGACCCAATGGGTGGCGGTGAAGGCATATCAGATGAAGTTAAAGAAAGCCTCATAGATGAAATGGCAAAGCGAGGCCATGTGTTTTCTTTGCTGGCCTACGATGGTGACACTCCGGTTGGCGTTGCAAACTGTGTAGAAGGCTTTTCAACCTTCGCAGCAAAACCGTTAATGAATATTCATGACATAGCCGTCATTCCAGAGTACCGGGGACAGGGCGTTGCGCGTAAACTTCTTGAAGAAGTGAAAACACTTGCAGAGTTCCGCGGTTGCGTGAAGCTGACACTGGAAGTGCTTGAGAACAATGACCGGGCGAAAAAAGCCTATGAGAACTTCGGCTTTGCACCTTATGAATTAGGTGACGTAGGTCAGGCCGAGTTTTGGGAAATGTACTTGAATAAAGACAAAGCCTGACATCTAAGCATCAGGCTATTAATGAGATTTCCTAACCCAGTAGCGGTAGGGGATTTCTTCGGTTTCAGAACCAACCAATTCATGCTCCATAAACTCGCAAAAGCCCGGAATATCCCGGGTTGTTGCGGGATCATCCGCAAAAATCAGCAATACCTCTCCAACCGACATTTTGCGAATAGCCGCACGAACTAACATTACGGGCTCTGGGCATTTAAGGCCTAAGGTATCGAGTTCTTTGTCGCAGTCAATTTGAGTCATTATGTTCAAGTAGAGATTAATGGGGCAGCTGGGTAGTTTAACACTTTCGCGCTTAATAGGTGAGGGGGAGTGATGGATTGCGCCGCTGTTTGTTGGCGGGAAAGACTCAGAAACTGTCTGCAGCCATGGATGGCTGCAGTCAAGCCCCCAGGGATGGGTTCACGGCGTGTTTCTGAGTCTTTCCTGACAATAAAAAGGGGCGAGCCTTCGCTCCCCCCTTCCTCTGAGCAGTTAAAGTGTTAAACCGCCCTAATTTTTCTGTTTCTTTTAAACGCGTTCGAAGACAGTAGCAATACCCTGGCCAAGGCCAATGCACATGGTTGCTAAGCCAAGCTTCGCGTCTTTCTCTTCCATTAAGTTGATTAGCGTGGTTGAGATACGAGCGCCAGAACAGCCTAATGGGTGACCTAAAGCGATAGCACCGCCGTTCAGGTTCACTTTTTCTTCCATCTTGTCGAACAGTTTTAAACCTTTAAGTACAGGCAGCGACTGTGCGGCAAAGGCTTCGTTCAGTTCAACAACGTCGATGTCATCAATAGACACACCAGCACGCTTCAGCGCTTTTTCTGTTGCCGGAACCGGTCCGTAACCCATAATGGATGGATCGCAGCCTGCAACGGCCATTGAACGGATTTTAACGCGTGGCGTCAGACCCAGTTCTTTGGCTTTGTCAGCAGACATAACCAACATGGCTGCGGCGCCGTCTGACAAGGCTGACGAGGTACCAGCGGTTACCGTACCGTTAGCAGGGTCAAACACTGGGCGAAGCTGTGACAAGCCTTCAGCAGTGGTTTCTGGGCGAATCACTTCGTCTTCAGTAACACGTACCAGTTCGCCGTCGGCGTTGTGGCCATTCATTGCGTAAATCTCTTTAGCAAAGCGGCCTTCAACCGTCGCCTCGTGCGCTTTTCTGTGAGAGCGTGCACCAAATTCGTCTTGTTGTTCGCGGGTAATACCGAACTTACGAGATAACAGTTCAGCGGTCATACCCATGCTGCCAGAGGCTTTCGCTACAGACTTGTTCATGCCCGGGTGAAAGTCAATTCCGTGAGTCATTGGTACGTGACCCATGTGCTCAACACCTCCAGCCATAAAGATATCGCCGTCGCCGTTCATAATAGCGCGCGTAGCGTCGTGCAATGCCTGCATTGAAGAGCCACACAAACGGTTAACCGTTACACCGGCCACTTTATGCGGAATACCGGCTATTAATGCTGAATTACGCGCAATGTTAAAACCTTGCTCTAAGGTTTGTTGTACACAACCCCAGTAAATGTCTTCCAGCTCTTCCGGGTCAACTTCCGGGTTACGCTCAAGTAAGCCCTTCATCAGCGCAGCTGAGAGGTCTTCGGCACGAGTATGGCGGAAAACACCATTTTTTGAACGCCCCATTGGCGTACGAATACAATCTACTATGACGATGTCTTTCATTTTAATAACCTCCTCAAGCCTTACTTCGCGCTGGTTGTGTCAAAGTAAGATTTACCGGCTTTAGCCATTTCGCGCATGCCGTCGGTAACCTGATAAATTTCACCCAGGTGCGCGTACTTGTCTGCCAGTTGAATAAAGTTGTCCATGCCAAGCGTTTCCAGATAACGGAAAGGGCCGCCGCGGAATGGAGGGAAGCCTAAGCCATAAAGCAGCGCCATGTCTGCTTCGGCAGCAGAGCCAACAATGTCTTCTTCCAGACAGCGAACCACTTCGTTCACCATAGGGATCATGCAGCGCGCAATGACTTCATCAGCATCCAGTTTCTTGCCTTGCTCACAGCCTAATAGCTCGTAAGTGGCAGGATCCGCTTCTTTGGTTGGCTTTCCTTTTTTGTCGGTGCCGTAAACATAGAAGCCTTTGCCGTTTTTCTGACCGTAACGCTCAGCAGCTGCCAGTTTAGCAATGGCGCTGGACTCGTCGCGTTTCATGCGGGTCGGGAAGCCTGCTTCCATAACAACGGTACAATGATCAGCTGTGTCAATACCAACAACATCGCTTAAGTACGCAGGACCCATTGGCCAACCGAATTGCTTCTCCATAACCTTGTCGATGCCGACGAAATCAACGCCTTCATCAACCATGCCAGCAAAGCCTGCCAGGTAAGGGAATAATACGCGGTTTACTAAGAAGCCCGGGCAGTCGTTAACAACGATAGGAGTTTTGCCCAGCTTAAGTGCATAAGCGACTACCGCATTAACAGTGTCATCTGAGGTTTTCTCGCCACGGATAATTTCAACCAATGGCATTTTGTGTACCGGGTTGAAAAAGTGCATTCCGCAGAATTTCTCAGGGCGCTTCAGGTTTTTAGCCAGTTCAGTAATAGAAATGGTCGAGGTATTTGAAGTCAAAATGGCATCATCGCCAATTACGCCTTCAATTTCAGCCAGCACCGAGCCTTTAACTTTCGGGTTTTCGACAACGGCTTCTACGACAATATCGACGTCTTTGACTGCGTCATTCAGCAACGTAGGCGTAATAGAAGACAAGATTTTAATCATCTTCTCGTTGTTTACCTTACCGCGCTCAACACCTTTTTTCAGGATCTTGCCGGCTTCTTTCATGCCTAAGTCTAAAGCGTCTTGCTTAATGTCTTTCATAACAGCCGGTACGCCTTTAAGCGCTGACTGGTAAGCGATACCGCCGCCCATAATGCCGGCACCTAAAACACCTGCTGTCTTAATTTCTTTGGTTGCTGCTTTAGCGTATTTTTTCGACTTACTTTTAACTGCCTGATCCGCCAGGAAGATACCAACTTGAGCCTGACAAGCCTCGGTTTGGGTGAGGTCGAAAAACGCGTTGTTTTCAGCTGTTAGCGCGCCTTCACGATGCTCGCGGGCACCGTTTTCAATGGCTTCTAAGGCTTTATGAGGCGCCGGGTAATGTTTGCCTGCTTTTGCCGTAATCATGCCTTTGGCGGTAACCAGCGACATCATCAGTTCGGTGTCGTTAGCTTTCAGCGGCTCTAACTTAGGCTGGCGCTTGGCTTTCCAGTCCTGCTGGCCGGCTGCTGCGGCTTTAGCTAAGTTGAGTGCGGCTTTAGTCAGGTTTTCCGGTTCAACAACCGCATCCACAGCACCAACTTTCAGCGCATCAAGGGCTTTGTTGTTTTTACCTGTGGTTATCCACTCAAGCGCGTTGTCCGGACCAATCACGCGAGGTAAGCGCATGGTGCCGCCAAAGCCAGGGATAAGACCCAGTTTAACTTCTGGCAGGCCGATAGTTGCTGTGGTGTCCGCAACACGGTAGTCACAAGCTAACAATGCTTCACAACCGCCGCCCAGTGCGAATCCGGTTACGGCTCCAACGGTTGGAACTGGCAGGTCTTCTAATTGATCAAACACGCGTGAGGCTTTTGCCACCCAGCTGCGGGTTTTTTCCTGATCAGAGAATAGCGTCAGGAACTCGGTAATGTCAGCGCCGACAATAAAGGTCGACTTGCTGCTGGTAACAATAACGCCACGTAAATCGTCAGTGTTCTGTAATTTTGTCAGTGCTTCACTGAATTCTTCTAATGTAGCCTGGTCGAATTTATTAACCGAGCCTTTCGCATCAAATTGTAATTCTGCGAAACCTGGTTCGATAAAATCGACCCGAATGCTTTCACCTTGATAGATCATCTTGGGTCTCCCACGACTTCCATTAATTTGTTGCTATAAAGAAACTGATTCTGCTATAGCTTTGGGTTAAGGTAGACAGAGTTTGGCGCGAATACGCCAATTTTTCAACGGTTATTTAAACATGCGTTTGAATCAATGAAAAAGCAGTCGTTTATCATACGTTACAGTGCGCCATTGTTTTTCGTGTTGTTCCTGCTAAGCAGTGGTGCGGTTCAGTCTGAACCTGTTGATACAAAACAACGGGAGCAGCAGCGTGAGCTATTCAAAAAAGCGGAGTACGCGGCTAAACGTGGCCGCTTGGGCGAATACCGGCTATTACTTGAAAAGCTGGAGGGTTATCCTTTAGTGCCGTATCTGGAATTGGCCCGGCTGGAGCAAGTTGGATATCTGGCCAATGAAGACCGCGTGCTGGATTTTCTCGAAAAGTATGAAAAGACTCCCCTCGACTGGCAATTAAGACAACCGTGGCTTACCTATCTGGCGGGACAAAATGAATATTCACGCTTTATTCGGGATTTCCGGCATCCGGGAACCCTAACTCATCGTTGTCAATTTATAGAGTCTCAACGTAAAACGGGTTTGGGGGACGGGCCTTTTAGGCGGCAGGTGGATGCTATCTGGAAGCATGGATTTTCGCTTCCGTCGGCTTGTGACCCTATTTTGGACGAATGGACGAAGTTGGGTGGGCGCACCGAAGAAAAAGTGTGGGAACGATTGGAATTGGCTGCTGAGCACGGTAACCCGACTCTGCTCCCGTATTTAACCGGTTTATTGCCTGAATTACAGCAGTATCTGGGTGAGTTTTATCACAAGGTGAGGTATTCACCCGCCGCTATAGAGGACGACTCCTGGTACAAGGGGCGCTATCCTGGTAAAGAGGCGCAAATAGTTACCTATGCTTTAACCAAGCTGGTTTGGCGTGATGAAAACATTGCTCTGCGAAGCTATAAAAAGCTGAGTTCACAACTGCCCTTTACCGAACAGCAAGAGGGCCGCATCGCCGAAGAGTTTGCTGTTGCATTAAGCTTAAATTCTCATCCCGAAGCTCGTGTCTGGCATGACCGCGTTCCGGTAAACGCGTTAAATGAACGAGTTTTACAGTGGCGTTTGGCTATTTATCTTAAGGACAAAGATTACGAAGGCCTGAGAGATGCGATCCAAAGTTTGCCGGTTGCCATTCGGCAGGGCAATCAATGGCGTTACTGGCTGGCACGCTCACAGGAGATAACCGGTAACGCTTTGGCCGCACAAGAG
>TARA_R100001369_G_scaffold91915_1_pt1 | contig 36623 bp, 31 predicted proteins | sample TARA_R100001369 | Tara Oceans TARA_R100001369 (sample SAMEA2621528) | marine metagenome | biome: marine biome (ENVO:00000447); feature: surface water layer (ENVO:00002042); material: "saline water (ENVO:00002010), including plankton (ENVO:xxxxxxxx)" | depth 5 m
CCCCCCGCTGACAGACCCGCGACCCTTCGTCGGCCGGCTATATACAATCCGCACGCCCAACAGCTTTCTCGCATGTCAAAACGACCCCAGGAAAAAATATCATGACTGAATTATTAAAACCCTACGTCACACCAGATGGTCAGGTCCACGCACCCAACGAATCTGAAGCTGTGATCCAAACTCTGTTTTTAGGCACAGCAACGACAGCTGAGTCCATCACCCTGACAGCTGACACCAATGTGGCTCGCATACAGGCCGACCAAGATATTTGGTATGAGTTTGATGCGACAGCAGCCGCCCCTACCACCGAGCAAACGACCGGTTCCTCAATTTTTTTACCAGCTGGTCAGGAACGATTGATTAGTCACTTGCGCGGTGTGACTGCCATTAGCTGTGTGGGTGGCATTAGCAACACCTCTGTGAATTTATTGGAATGGGGATAGACGATGGCTGATCCATATGAAAGTACGCATACCGGTGCGGTGGTAGATACTGCCGTCACCGACATTAAGGCAATGGTGGGTGCTGGTACGGCCAAATCTATCACAACGTCTAGCACCCTTGCTGTTGGTGGTCAAATCACAGCATTAGGCGGCATCACAACAAGCGGCACAGTTGGCTTTCTAAAGCTCCCAACGCAAGGCGACCTGACAATTTCATCGGGGGCAATCACTGTCACCGGCAGCTACCACAGGGTAGACACAGAAGCGGCAGCATCGTCCGATCCTCTTATAACAATCAACGGAGGTGTAGATGGTGCGATTGTTACGCTTAGCGCAGTCAGTAGCGCACGATCAATCGTAGTCAGTAGCGGGTCGGGGAATATAAGACTAGGCGCTAATTTTACCCTTGACAACGTGCTGGACATGATCACGTTACGGTATAACGCTAACGCTGGTGTATGGGCTGGAATCACGCCCGGTACGAGCAATGGAGCATAATTATGATAATCAACCTGTTAGAAGATAACACGGTAATTTGCAGCGATGGCGCTAACATTAACTCAGGGCATCCAGATAAAACCTCATGCGTTAACGGTTCGCTGATTGCTAAAGCGTTTACATATCGACATGACATCAGTTACACCCGGGTTGATGAGCGCATTGAAGAACTATCATTTGATGAACTAACGGTGACGGTCAGTTGTAACGATTGCACAGTGACAGGCGATGACATCAAGCTGGTCGAACGGTCAAACCACTGTACGTATTCAATCGACCCATTACAGGACTACTCAACCGAATCCGACAGAGTAAAAACATTCTGCGGCATTGTATTTGATGCTGATGTAAAGGCGTCGTATATCGCAAACCTACCTCGTGTTGTGATTCCAGTAGCTGGTGAGACAGTGTGGGCCGATGCGGTCACCGAGCAGCAGGTTGTCCATGATGTGCTGACTAATGTTGAGCTAGAGCCAAGACGCAAGGTTCTGGCCACTAGAACGTTCATCCAGTACAAAGGTAGAATGTACCCCTTAGGTTGGGCTGGCTAATGGCATGGAGTGACCCAAACACACCAGCATTTGAGGCTACACCTGATCAGGTGAAAGCGCAGGACATACTCACTTCTCGCGCTACTCACTGCGCTCTAGGCGGTGGTGCTCGATCCGGTAAGACTTTCTGGTTAATGCGAGCGGTCATCATGCGAGCACAACTGGCCCCAGGATCGAGGCATGTGGTATTCAGGTTCCGGCAGAACAGTCTGGTAGCTGCCGTGGTTGAGGATACCTTCCCCAAGGTCATGGACCTGTGCTTCCCCAAAGGCTTCTACGATCCACGAGGCTGGCACAAAACACCCAACTTGTATTATGAGTTCGCCAACGGATCACAGATTTGGTTTAGTGGATTGGACGACAAGGAACGGGTGGAGAAAATTCTCGGTCAGGAATTTTGCACGATCTATTTCAATGAGTGCAGTCAGATACCGTGGGGATCAGTCACACTGGCTAAAACCCGACTGGCGCAAAAGATCAAAACATTAGGCGGACCGGATGCACCGGCCAGAGACTTGGGTTTGAAATGCTATTACGACTTCAACCCACCATCCAAACGCCATTGGACATTTCAACAATTCGTTGAGAAGCAAGACCCCCAAACACACCAGCCTGTTGATGATGAGTTCAATCTGGCCTACATGATGATGAACCCAGGTGGTAACAAAGCAAACCTCTCGCCTGAGTACATTAAAATCCTTGAGGAACTACCACCCAAGGCGAAGAAACGATTTCTTTACGGCCTGTTCGCTGACGACTCAGATGGGTCGCTATGGACCGAAGAACTGCTGGATCAACAACGCATCAATCAGGGCCATGTGCTGCCTAATTTTGTCCGTGTGGTAATTGCCGTTGACCCGAGTGGTTGCAGCGGTCCCGAGGACTTTAGATCGGATGAAGTGGGTATTGCGGTTGTGGGACTAGGCACTGACGGTCATGGTTATTTGATTGAAGACCTGTCGGGCCGGTTCGGTCCACGGGACTGGGCTCGCATTACCAACAGTGCATTCCACCGGCACCAAGCCGATAAGATTGTTGCTGAACAAAACTACGGTGGGGCGATGGTCCAATCAACGCTCGAAGCCGAGAATCCAAATTTACCGGTCGGACTGGTTCATGCCTCGCGCGGCAAAATCGTTCGGGCCGAGCCGATCAGCCAGTTGTACGAGCGTGGTCTGGTCCATCATATCGGGCAATTCCCCGAGATTGAGGATCAGATGCAATCGTTCACCACATCAGGGTATCAGGGCTTGAATTCCCCCGACCGTGCTGATGCCGTGGTGTGGGCTTTAACTGAGTTGTTCCCAGGAATTACCAAGAAGGATCGAGAAAAGCCTTGGACTCCACCAACGATCCTCAAGCGACCGCGTAGTGCATCCAGCTACGGTAAATCAAAGAGGTATGCGTAATGTATTTACCAGGAAAAGCATCCCGCGCAAACCTCAACGGCGGGTGTGACGACATCATCAGATTGGTCATGCGGGCCTTTGAGTTAACTGAGATCGACTTCTCGGTCATTGAGACAAAGCGCACTGAAGAAATGCAACGCGCTAACATCACCAATGGTGTCAGCTGGACAATGGACAGTGATCATCTGGAAGAAGACCCTGATGGTTCTGGTGTATTGGCCGTGGACCTATATCCTTGGGTTGACGGTGAAACATCTCACGATCCAGAACACTACAAGCTGCTGGCCAAGGCAATGTTCAAGGCGGCAGGTCAGTTAGGCATCCAAATCAAATGGGGCGGCTTCTGGAAGAATTTCGACGGCCCACACTTCGCTAAAAGGAGAGGCACATGAGTAAGACAATCAAGAAGATTTTCCACAAGAGTACGGCCAACGTATTCAAAAAAGACAAGAAAAAAGACAGCAATCCTGATCTCAGTGAGGGTAGTGCTGACTCACGAGCAATGGATTACACAACCACTTCAGCCTACGAGCGCGAGAAGAAACGTGGTGCACGCACAACTTCCATGCCAACAGTGCTGGAACAGCGAGGCACATTAGGATGAGTAAAATGTTAATGGACTATTCAGCTTTTGGTAAGAAAGGTATTTTGAAAAACGTGCTGCACAAAAAGAAAGACAATAAGACCGACCCAAACGCTGTCGATTATACAACCACGTCAGCTTATAAGCGTGAACAGCGACCGGCACAAACAGCGACCGTGTTAAGCGAGAGAGGAATTGGATTATGAGTAAATTATTTGGCGCCAAAAAGACACCGACTCCCGAGCCTGAACCCGTTGCGCCGATCCCTGATGAGGATGTGGCACGACTGGAGCAGGAGAAAGATTACCAGCGACGGTATGGTGGTAAAGGTCGAACAGGCACTGTGCTAACAGGCGCGTCTAACAATCAGTTGGGGTAGTCAATGAAATTAGAAGTTGGACAACTGCTACAGCTGGCCGAGAAACAGTTCGCGCTACAGGCACCGATGAAAAGCCTGTGGCAGATACTGGGTGATAACTTCTACCCCGAGCGGGCAGATTTTACTATTACGCGCAATGTTGGTCAGGAGTTCGCAGACAACCTGATGGATTCATACCCATTACTGATTCGCCGCGACTTAGGTAATTCGTTGTCGGCCATGCTGCGTGAAGGTGACTGGTTCAAGATGGGCGCTGCCGAACGCACACCCGACTACGCAGGCACCGAATGGTTGCAGAACAGCAACCGTACATTGCGAAAGCTGATGTACCATCGCACTGCTGGGTTTGTTCGTGCATCCAAAGAGGGTGACCATGACTTTGTGACCTTCGGCCAGTGTGTTAAATCGGTTGAACTCAACAGGCTGCATAATGGTCTGTTGTTCCGCTGCTGGCACATGCGCGACTGTGCATGGTTCGAAGATGAGACTGGGCAGGTGTGTGGTGTGATCCGTAATGCCAAGATGAGTCGTCGTGATTTGGTCAGCTATTTTGGTGACGATAAAATTCACGCCAACATCAAACAGAACTTATACAAAGACCCTTTCACCGAACTCGAAATCGTGCATATGGTCATTCCAACGACAATGATGGGTGACGATGAACTGGCTTCAAAATTTCCCTATGTATCCATCTGGATCGACAAGGGCAACAAGGTAATCATCGAGCAACAAGGCATGAACCACAAAATGTATGTGGTGCCAAGATTTCAAACTATTGCAGGCAGCGCATACGCATACTCACCGGCAACCACTGTTGGCTTGTCAGATGCGCGAACACTTCAGGCAATGACTCACACACTCATGGAAGCTGCCGAACGGTATGCCCGACCACCTATCATCGCTACGGCCAATGTCGTCAAGAGTGATGTGGACTTGGGACCAGATGGTATCACCTGGGTGGATGAAGCCTACGATGAACGACTGGGTGGTGCACTCCGTACCATCGGACAGGATCGAGGCGGTTGGCCTATCGGTAACGCGGAACGTGAGCGGATCACCGAGACATTGAAAAGCGCATTCTTCCTCAACAAGTTGAATCTGCCCGATGTCGGGCATGAGATGACTGCGTATGAGGTCAGTGAGCGCATGAAGCAATTCAGACGGGAGAATCTACCATTGTTCGCGCCTATCGAGGCTGAAGACAATGGTCAGACCTGTGAATTGGCATTTGAGATCGCCATGCAAAACAATATGTTGGGATCACCTTATGATATACCACCTTCACTGAGGGGTGCTAACGTCGAATTTAAGTTCGAGTCACCATTAACGTCCAGTGAAAATGAGCAGATTGCTAACAGATACGCTCAGACTCGTGACATGCTCGCAGGGGCCATAGAGCTTGATCCTAGCATTGGCTATGATATTGACCTATCATCAGCGATTCGTGATGCTGTGACCGGAATTGGCGCCCCACAGAGATGGTTGACAAGTCTTGAAGATGCTGCGGAAGCAAAACAGGCTGCTGAGGCACAACAGATCGCTATGCAAGCAATGGAGTCACAGGGATGAACGATCAGGACAGGAGCGAGTTTCTAGCAGCACTAGCTAATTTGACAAACCCTTTGCAAGAAAGGGTTAACGATCATAACCAAGCTCTAATCGATCATGCTGACAATGCCGCTGCAACGGCTGAACGGCAGTCAGCAATACTAGAGAAAATTCAAATCAGTCAGCAGGATATGAAAAATGTACAGCTGGAAAACACCACAATGATTCGCACGGAATTGAAGTCTGTCAAAGACAGTGTGCAAACACTAAGTCAGAATCAGCGAGATGTTGACCAGCACTTGGGTGAGTTGGACTCGAAGACCAGCACCCTGTTCAAGCATACCAAAGACACATTCGGTAAAATTGAAGAAATGAAGCTGGCAAAGTTTACCGGCATCACCGGCAAACAGAGCGACACATTTGTACAAATCCTCAGCAGTCCTGGGTTTAAGTGGATCGGTATCGCCATTATCATATTCACAATGGGAATATTTAGTTACCAGCTGTCAGACCTCAATGGTTTCATGGGAGGTGGTGTTTGATCGAAAATGTATGCTTTTATGTCAAAGAACTAACCCAGCGTGAAGTGCTCGCAATCAAGGCACTGAACACCGGCACAGCTGACGCCAGTCAACAGCAGATGGCACTGGCCGTCATTTGTAACAAGTTTTCCAGACCACACGACTTATTGTTCGTACCTGGGGAGAGCGACCAGACAGTATTCATGAACGGCCGAGCATTCGTAGGGATGCAAATCTTAAAAACTCTAAATGTCAAAGTAGGGCAACTTCAAAACGACGGAGAATAGAATATGAGCGAACAAGTAGCAGTACCAGTGGTAGATGGCGATGCAGCACCCGCACCAACCGCATTAGACGGTGGCACTCCAGCAGCATTACCCCCAGCACCAACCGGTGATCCGGTTTCATGGATCGACAGTACACCGGACGACTGGCGCAACGTATTAGCCACCAACTCAGAAGGTGTGGTAGATGATGGTCGTTTGACCCAATTGGGCCGTGTGAGCAACATCAACGGACTGGTTGACAACTATTTTGCTGCACAGGATAAGATTCGCACCGGTCAGATTGAGGCGGCCGCAACTCCTGACGAGCATTCCACAGACGAGCAGTGGGCGACTTTCAGGGCCGATCAGGGTATTCCTGCCAAGGCTGAAGAATACAGCGTGGCATTGGACGAAGGTTTGGTGCTGGGTGAAGAAGACAACGAGGTGCTGGGTAATGTGTACCCCGTGGCCCATGCACTGAATCTGTCAGGGGATGCGGTATCAAAACTGACCAATGCCATGCTCGAAGGTCAGGCTCAACAGTATCACGCTCTTGAGATTCAACAAGAGGGTTGGCGCAAAGAGGCCGACTCTCAGGTGCGTACAGCGTGGAAAGGCGATTATGAGGTCAACAAAAACCTGATTGTAGGGACGTTGCTCAATGGACTGCCTGAGTCTGTCCGAGAGAACTTCGCCCATGCAACAATGGCTGATGGCCGGAAGGTGATGAATTCACCTGAAATGCTCATCGCACTGGCAGATTGGGCACGAAAGCTCAGTCCAGCGGCCACAGTGGTCCCTAACAGCGCAAATCCCATGCAGGCCATTCAAGATGAAGTGGCTGCACTGGAGGCTCGCATGGGCACGCCAGAGTGGTTTAAAGATAAGGCATCCCAAGATCGCTACATTCAATTGATTGATGCTCGCAATAATTTGCAGTAGGATGTGAAACAGTACCGATTGTTTAGACCCTTGAGGTTTGCAAAAGTGACCCCCGATCCTATCGGGCCAACTCACATAAAGCGACTGACAGCTAACTCGAAGCAGATGGTTTTAATTAACTCAATTCACTTTTAGAAGGTATTTTGAAATGGCAGATACAGCGTATCAAACCATGTACCGTCAGGAGTTTGTTGCTGGTTTTGAAAAGCGTCAGTCGTTGTTACGCAATACAACGGTCACTGAAACTGAGATTAACGGCAATACTGCAACTTTCCTTGTTGCTGATTCTGGTGGTGCTACAGCGGTTACTCGCGGTGTGAATGGTGACATTCCAACCCGTCCCGACAACCTCACTCAACCAGCCGCTACCTTAGCGGAATGGCATGATGTCCCCGAACGCACTAATTTCAACCTGTTTGCTTCACAAGGCAACGGTCGTCAAATTATGCAGATGACATCAATGGCTGTTATCAATCGTAAGATCGATAACGACATTCGTACTGCACTCGATGCAGCGACAGTAACCTGGGGATCAGCAGCAGCCGCTACTTTGACTCTCGTTACCAAAGCGAAGACCAAACTGAGCAATGCATTTGCAACCCGCGATGCCCCAGTATTCGCACTCATCACACCAGCCTTCCACGGCTACCTGATGGGTCTGAAAGAGTTTGCGTCGAAAGACTACATCAATCTCCCACCCTTTGAAGGTGTGTCTACGGACGACGCATTCAAATGGTATGGCGTGAACTGGATCATCGATCCTGAAGCGTCTGGTGTAGGTACATCGAGCGCCAAGTGCTTCATGTATTCACAAAACGCCATCGGTCACGCGATGGACAAAGAACGCCTTGCTACGTTTGTTGGCTATGACGAAAAGAACGACAAGTCATGGGCACGATGCTCAACGTACATGGGTTCAAAACTTTTACAGAATGCTGGTGTGGTCGAAATGACTCACGACGATTCTGCATTGTCATAAGGGAGACTGAAAAATGGCATACGCAACAAGCAATCCTCCTGTTCTTGTCACTCAAGCGGTTGGTAAGAACGGTGGTAGTTTTTGGTTGTATGACGATGCAGACGCAGCTACTGCTGTGCGAGCATCGGGATACATCACGAACGGTCAAGACCTCGGTATAAAAATCGGGGATATTATTGACCAAATTGACTCAGCTGGCGGAACAGTCGCACATCGTTATATGGTGGTATCTTTACACGCCTCAGACGGTTCAGTTGATTTGTCAGACGGTACTGCACTATCAAAAACCGACACTGACTAAACTAAGACTAAGAACGGTGCGTCCCTTCGGGGGCGCATTTTTCTTTAATACGGAGAGCATTAAAAATGTCGGAAGCAGTTAAGGAAAGTACCATCGATCCACTCAAGCCCTCAGCATTGGAATTTGGCATCCATGCATACCAGCAATTCAGTTGCAGGGTTCCAAGTGGTACAACACCTGAAGAATTATTGGACCCAGCTTTTTGGGTCTTTGTTGTTACAAAGATGCAGATTGGCGCAGAGATTCGCGTCATACCTGACGACTTTGCATACCGCGCCCAGTTGCTAGTAACGTACACTGACAGCGCCAATATCCGACTCAAGATGATTAACTATGTCGAACTTGAGAATGTGCACGTCGTCCAAGCTGGAGTGGCTGCAAAAGATTACCAACTCACTATGCGCGGTCAGCAAAAGTGGTGTGTTCAACGCCTAAGCGACGGTGAGTTTATTAAGGAATTGATTCCAACTAAGCAGGAAGCTGCTAACTGGTTGGACAAGTATCTTGCAGAACTCAAGGGGTAGGTAATGTATGGCCGTCACGAAACTCAGTCTTTATAACGATGCACTAACCCTTGTCGGGGAAAGACTGCTATCCAGTGACACCGAGGACGTACCTAGTCGATACACACTAGACGCAGCATATCTCGATCCAGATGCTGCGTCATACTGTCTGGAACTTGTTAAACCAAAGTTTGCACTACTGACAGCCAAGCTCGCGTCACCCGCCACACCGACCAATCATGGATTGGCCTATGAGTATTCATTCCCTGCTGACTACATATCGCTGTACTCATTGTTCAGTGAAGCAACCCTACAAGAACCAATTGACCGCTACCTGATCGAAAAGCAGACGGTAGCCTGTGCAGTCGCCACAAACGTCTGGTTGAGGTATATCAGTGATGCCCAAGCCCTGACAGTGTGGACACCCACTTTTGCGAATGTTGTCACGGCGTACATTGCCAAGCAGATCGCACCCAGGTGGGCGCCACAGAAGCTGGCAATGTTGGAAGAACTATTCCTCGCCAGAGTCAATGCTGCAATTCAGCTGGAAGGCGTTAAGGAGTTGCCCAACCGCCCTTTAGCCGCAACCTTCACACTCACAGCTGACTATCTGAACGTCTACAACGGTGCAATGACACTGCTGGGTAAGCAGCACATCTTCAGCAATGCTGATGAGTCTGAAGAACGAGTTGATTTAGACGCTGTTATTGACGGTGGTGCTGTTAATTATTTGTACGAAGTTGCCAAACCGAGGTTCGCACTCGAAACGAATAAATTAACAGCACCATCCGTCAGTACCGAACATGGGCTGGACAATGTATTCACGCTACCTGCTGATTACTTGTCGTTCTGTGAGGTACATGCTGATGAGTTGATGGATGAGCCGATCAGTAGATACTTGCTTGAAGCCCGAACGATTGCCACTGAATACTCCATAATCTATTTGAGGTTCGTATCGAGCAGTCCAGAGACCAGTGACTGGACTCCTGCTTACAAGCAGTTGTTGTCAGCGTATCTGGCCGATCAGGTTAAAAATCGATTTGTTGAGTCAGCTGAGATTCGAAGTGACATCCGTAAAGAATTTGAAACAAGACTCCAGTTCCTGATCCAGCACGAGGGATACAAGGAAGTCCAAGCTCGACCATCACGATCTACAGCTACGCTCGACGACACATGGCGTAAGGTGTACAACAAGGCATTCTTCATACTGGGCCTTGATGAGATTGTGTCTAACGACGACGACTCGTTACGCCGATCCAAGGCCGACGTATGTGTCGGCATGGGGCTGGTCAATACAGTGCTTGAGGATGTGGGTTGGAAGTTTGGTGTAGTCAGCGATGAAATCACCTACGATCCATCTCTCGAACCTGGGTGGGGTTACAAGCGAGTGTATCGTAAACCTGCCGCGATGCACCGGTTGGATGGAATGTTTCAAGATGCACAATTTTCCACACCGCTCAAATACTACGAAGATGAGGGTGACTACTGGTATTGCAGTCTCGATACGATCTATGTGAAATATATCAGCACGACATTCCTCACGACCCCTAGCAGCTGGCCACAATATTTTACCAATCTAGTGGCTGCTCAAATGGCTGTAGATATTGGCCCCAAGTTAGCACCTGAAGCTATGGCTAATGCATGGGAAAGACTGGAGCGATACGAACGCGAAGCCCAGTCCACCGATGCAATGAGTGGACCACCTCAAATGATTAGCGATGGCGGGTGGGTTAGGGCACGAGCGTCTGACCGACGTGGTTCATATAATGGAAGACCATAGTTATGTCAGTACCAGTTCGACAATATTTCAACAAGTTCAATCGAGGTGAGATAGATACACTATCTGAAGCCCGTGATGACATAACCAAGATTACCAATTCCGGTAGTCTTATGTGCAACTTTATGCCCATACGATTGGGCCCGATGATGCTTCGACCTGGGACTGAATACTTAGGTGCTGTTGCAGATGCCTCCGCTTCATACACCATTCCATTCATTTCCTCGACTACCGACACTGCACTGCTTGAATTCACTGATAACCTGATGAGAGTGTGGGTGTCTGATGCACTCCTGACCACCTCAACGGTTGACACCACGATTGCTAATGGAACGTTCACCAGCAACTTAACCAGCTGGACAGACGCTGATGAGTCAGGGTCCACCAGTGCGTTTTTAACCGGTGGATACATGGCGTTGACAGGCACTGGTGCAACGTCAGCCGTTCGATGGCAGACTACAGGATCATGGGATGGTTCTCCGGCAGAACACCGTGTGAGGATCATAATTAAAGATGCCCCTGTGCTTGTCGAAATTGGTAACACTGCTGCTGCTGCTCATACCAAGGACATTTTCTCAGGAATACTGTCACCTGGTACTCACTCGTTGGTTTTCACACCGACCGACGATATAGACATCACCTTTAGCAACTCCACCAAACAGCGTGCACTGGTTGACAGTGTAGTATTTGAAACTGCTGCAACATTCTCACTACCCACGACCATTGCAGAAGCGAACTTATCATCGATCAGATACTCCCAGTCAGCCGATGTGGTCTTTATCGCATTCAGTTCGGGTCAGCAGTTTAAGATCGAGCGTCGTGGCATAAAGTCATGGTCGATTGTTGATTTCAAACCAACGGATGGTCCGTGGGGATTTGTGAACACAAGTGACCTGACGCTGACAGCCGGAGCACTATCTGGCTCTACGACATTGACGGCCAACAAAGGGTATTTCAATTCCAACGATATTGGATCGATCTTCCAGCTGGTGTCACAGGGTCAAGAGGTTACGGCATCACTGACTGCTGAGGACACAGGCACCGACTCAATCCGTGTTACAGGTGTTGGTGCCTCCAGAGTATTTATCCTTACGGCCACAGGCACATACACTGCCACACTAACGTTGCAACGGTCCACTGACGATGCAACGTGGACGGACGTTGAAAACTATGCCACCAATCAAAGTAAAAACTATGATGATGGGTTTGACAATTCGCTACTGTATTACCGACTACATTGTAAGACTGGTAACTTTACATCCGGCACTATTGTTGCTTCACTTGAGTACGAAGGTGGTTCAATTGAGGGTGTTGGCTTGGTCACCGGTTACACATCAACTACCGTAGTATCCATTAATACATTTGTGGCATTTGGTCGGACAGCTGCCACCCGTAATTGGTATCGAGGTGAATGGAATACCACCTCAGACGGCACGTCAGGATACCCCACAGCCGTTGCGCTGTATGAGGGTAGATTATGGTGGGGTGGTCGATCAAAGGCTTGGGGATCAGTCTCTGACGCTTTCAGCTCGTATGACGACGACCTGCTTGGTGACTCAGCCGCAATACCTAAGACGATAGGCTTTGGGCCGGTGGATAATATTGAATGGTTGATGCCATTGAATCGTCTGCTGATGGGTATCGCGTCAGACGAACTGTCGATCCGATCCAACAGCTTTGGCGATGTGCTTACGCCAAGTAACGCAAACATCAAGCGAGGTTCCAGTCAGGGTGCAGGGACTGTAGATTCTGTCACGATTAACAACCGTGGGTACTTCGCCCAGCGATCATTGAAAAAGTTGTACGAATTGAATTATGACTTCAATCAGGATTTCCACGACTCAGCAGACCTGACTGTGCTCAATCCTGACATTTTATCAGCCGGTATCAAACGACTGGCCGTTACCATGCAACCTGAAGTGCGGGTGTATGTTGTGCTCGATGACGGTACAGCGCGAGTGCTATTGCTCGACAAATCAGAAGAAGTGGCGGCATGGAGTCGGATCGAGACTGGCGGCACGGGTGACACGATCACTGATGTCACCGTACTACCCAGTACCACCGAGGACCGTGTGTATTTCACAGTTCTACGCGAGAATGGTCATTACCTTGAAAAACTGGCACTATTCAGTGAGGTGGCGGGTGGTACGATCTCAAAGCACACTGACTCATCCAAGACGTATGTTTCCCCAGGTAGCTCCACCTTAACTGGTTTGAATCATTTAGAAGGTGAGGTTGTCCATGTGTGGGCAGATGGTGCCTACGAGGGTACTTACACCGTGTCCAGCAATCAGATCACTGTCGGTGGTATTTACACCAACGTTGTCGTTGGACTGCGTTACACGGGCGACTGGACATCGAGCAAATTGGGCAACGGTCAATTTTCAACGCTGACCTATGACAAGCGAGTCGTCAACACAGGTTTCATTCTGGAAGACTATTGGCCTGACGGTTTGACCGTTGGACCGGACTCATCAACCCTAGCCGCATTCCCTGACATTGAGGACGGTAAATCAGTAGTGCTAACAGCGACACTCTCAACGTATGATCAGCGACCATTTCCATTTGACGGCACAATGACCACCGATCCGCGCATCCATCTTCAGGCAGTTAATCCTGTGACCATCAAGGCGATGAGTTATGGACTGGATGAGAGCAACGATCCGAAACCGAAGAAGGACGAATGATGGAAATCAGACCGATGGTTCAGCGTGATTTGGTCGAGCAGTATGGACATGGGTTTCCGTTCACTGTTCGAGGCATTACTGTTGAACATGACGGTCGAGCAATTGGTGTGGCGGGCATTATGTTTTCCAAGCCACCACAATGTTTTAGTAAGTTAGACGATGAAGTTAAAGAGCACCCACGATCTATTGTGACTGCTATGAGGGTATTGAGAAAGATGTTGGACAGTCAGTCGGTGCCGGTTTACGCCACACCGGATGAAGACGAACCAACCGCCAATAAATTTTTGAAACATGTAGGGTTTGAAGAAACCAACACGGAAGGAGTGTGGAAATGGGTCCAGCAGCAATCCCAATGATCCTAATGGCTGCTGGCACTGTAGTGAGTGCCGGTGGTGCCATTGCGTCGGGTAAAGCACAGGAGAGGGCTGCTAAATTTGAGGCCGCTCAACTTGAACGTCAGGCCAAGCGAGAGTTCGCAGCGGGCACCCGTGAGCAAGATGAGATCAAACGACAGGGTGAAAAGTTTGAATCTGATGTCCGTGCACAAATGGCAGGTAGTGGAGGTGTGACTGACGACCCAGGATCAACCAAGACAATCGGCAGACTGAACCGTGACATAACTTACAATGGACTGGCTGCTATGTACGATGCGTCCAGTCGTGCACAGGGTCGAAGATTTCAAGGAGCCGCCCGACGACTTGAGGGTGCAAATGCCAAAACAGCCAGTCGATGGAAAGCAATGGGCACGGTCCTTCAAGGTGGTGCTCAGTCAGCATCAATGGGACAGTCAGCGGGGGTCTTTTAAGTGGCAACTATACCGAACGTAGCCGACATACAACGCCGAGTACCTACCGGCTCACAACCGATTGCTACAATCCGCAATGCAGGTGCTATTGGCGATGCGGCCAGTAGTATCAGTGAAGGTCTAGCATCAGTATCGAGAGCCGCACAGGATTTTCAGGCTAAAAACACCGCCGATGAAGTTGCTACAGGTAACACTGGGTTCTCACTCGATGAATATAAAGTCCGTAACAGTTTTGATGGTGATAAGGATTACGGAACATGGGTTGAACGATACAACACTGAAATCCGTGAGAAGGTAGGTGCTAGGGCTGCGGGTATCGGTAATGATCGAGAGCGCACCCATTTCTTGGAACGTGCAGAATTGAGAATTGAGGAAGGTCGTGAAGTTTTAAAAGATAAAGCATTTGGGATTGAGTCAACGACCAAGAATATTGAACTCGATGAAAACTTAGCCGCACTGTCAAATATGGTGGTAGATGAGCAGGGTGACATCGCCCGAGAAGATGCTAAAGAGCTGATAGATGCCGCAGTTGCGATGGGCCGCATAACTCCAGACGATGGAGAGAATAGATACAATGTTTGGCGTCAGAAGTCGGCCATTGCATGGATCAGTAATCAACCACCTGCCAAACAGCGAGAAGCGTTGGATAGTGATCAGGCTAAAAACAGCCTCGATACTGGAGTGTGGCAGTCCATGAACGAGGCTGCAATACAAGGCGACATAGCAGCGGTCAGTGATGCAATCGCCCAACGATTGGATGATGAAAATAGATCATTTGGTGAAAAGATTGATCAGGCTGAAGCAATTGTCACTGACTCCGATGAATTAGGTGGTAGGTTTGATGACGAACAAGCGATGCAGATACGCACTGAAGTAAAGCGTATTTCCCGAAATCAAGAGAGTGACAGGCGAGCAGCTGATTTGGACAATCAGACTGACCTTCATCTGTTGTATTACCCAAGAATAAAAAATGGTGATATAAATCCTGACACTAACCGACCATTCAAAGCAAAGGACATACCTAAGAAAGACTTTGAGTCAATGACGGTTGCAATGCGTAACAGTATGTTCTCAGCAGAAGGCGCTGCGGGTTCTCGAACAATCACTCGAACACCTAGTAATATTATTGACACATTGCAACAGCTGGGTGCTGCTGAGAACTGGTCCAAAATGCGTGAATACATTATAGGCACTCCCGCCATTGAAGCTGTTGCTGCACATGATGGTCTACCTGCGGTTGAAGCTGCTGACGAGGTTAAGGGTATGGATCAGTACATGACAGCCAGTCATGTTAATCAGTATCTTGAAAAAGCGTATGACGAAACATACAACCCTGCAAAACGCCGTGCATTCTTTACAACTGTGCAAACCATTAATAATGCCATGACAGGTGATGATAAGAGTGATCGCGAGAACGTGAGCAATAACACACAAGAGTGGATTGACAAAATATATGCAAAGAATGGTGAAGACCCTTCAGATAAAGAACTGAGAGATTTTGTAGACTCCCAGTTGATGGTTAAAACTCGTTGGTACGGTAACACGCGGTTGTTTGAATTGAATGACAAAGAAATTGAGGAATTTCATAAGAACGATATGACCCCTGACCAACGAGTTCAGTACCGTAAAGCAATCGACCCACAACAAGCGGCCAGAACTAGCAAACTGATCATGGAAGATTTGAGAAGGAAGTATCCAGACAGAAGCATTACCGTTCAAGATTTTGATGACGCGGAAAGGAAGTTCTATGGCAGAGATTGAAGGCGTTAGCCTCTCCGATGATGAACTTGACAGTATAAAATCCAGGGTAGAATCTCTAAGCCCAGTGGGTACAGTTCGTGATCGAACTCAATTGGGTGCATCGCTTTACCAAGCAGCACGAACAAACCCCGACGAACAAGCCAAAATCAATCAGCTGGCCGACAGTCAGCAGCTCCCTCCTGATACTGTTGGGCGTAACATGCCCGAGGTTGAAGCCCGTGATAAATATGGGTATTTAGACCCCGATGAGATTTGGAATAAAAGCCCGATCGTTGCCAATTTTGTGAAAGACCCTGCACGAGCCGCCGAATCCATCGACGACCTAGCAAGACTTCGTGCCATTGAAAAAAATCTGAAACCAGCACCCGACTGGAACGCCATGCGGAAGATGGGTCAACGGATCAATACGGTGGTCGGTAACAGTTTTGAATGGATGGGTACACAAGCCGAACAAGAATGGCAGGACTCTCACATCATGGAAAACTGGGGGCTGACCGGACTGAAAATAAATGGTGTTGATTTTGATTGGAGCGACCTGCCCGAAGACACGCCTAACCCGTTAAAAATTGTTGGACGTTACATGTCTGAGGGTACGTCACAAAGTTTTGGCTATGTGCCTACCTACACGGTTGATAGATTATTTGACAATCCAACTCTTGAGAACACCGTAGGGTTCATGATGGAGAATGGTCCATCAAGTGTGGTTGACATGGCGTTCATAAGTTCGGTTCCGTACTTGTATTACATGTCACGAAACCAAGAATTTGCTGAAGATCGAGCGGTCAATAACAACCGATCCAAGGATGATGTGACACCGGAAGATTTACTCCACATGGCGATACCAACACTAGCTGTTGCTGCACTGGAGAAGATCGGTGTACTGGCTGTTTTTAACATGACGAAAGTTTTGGGTGTTAAAGGAGTGCTGAAAGCGACAGGGTTGGGTGCACTTGGTGAGACACTTACTGAAGCAGTGCAAGAGCCGGTAGAATATCTTTCAACCAGTGTCGGCACATTGAAGCCGCCTACCGTCGAGGGGGTTGTCAAATCGTCAGTCGGTGGTGCATTAGGTGGACTGGGTACGGGTGGTACGATCCGAGGTGTCACAGCAACCGGTCAGGCGATAGTTTCCGCACAGGAAAACAAACTACGAACAGAAGCCGAGACATTGATCGGTCAGGTTCAGCTTGCTGAATTTCTAGCACTGTCGCAGCAAAGCTCCACCCGAGAACGCGCACAGGACCGTTTTAAGGAGTTCTTGAGTGTCACGGGTAAAGATAGGTCCATATCCGTCCCAGCCGCTGAGATCAACAAGCTGATAGAGCAGGGGGTGGAATTACCCCAGTACATCGTCGATCAGGCCAACGACGTGGACTCTGATGTTGAAATACCTGTAGATCGGTTCATTTCCGAGATTGCATTCGACGAAACACTGATGGGAACATTGCGCCCACATATCAAATTCACCAGTGACACCATGACCGGTGCTGAATTTGAGGCTGTGCGTAACTCAACGCTTCAAAAATTGATGACCGGCCATGCAGCTGCGACCGAAACAACCCTTCAGATTGAAAATATTTATGAGAGTGTGAAAGACCAGTTGGTCGCTACTGGTCGCTACAGTGAGGAGACAGCCAAGTATCAGGCCATGATATTCAAATCACTGGTAGAAACCCGATCTCAGTTGTACGGCCTGTCACCTGATGAAATCTTTGAACGACTCAATTTCAAGATCAAAGGACCGGACTTTGACCCGAATGCTGATACAGCCACACTATTGCAGAAAGCCCAGCAGTCTGGATACCCAGGTACTGACATGAACGACGCCATTGAGTGGGTCAGGGCTGTAAATGACAACCTTGATATGACCCCTGATGGCCGGAACGACCGTGCGAATGAAATGGGTTTTGTGACCGACGCTTTCCACGGCACGTTGTTCTCCGGTCAAGACCTTGTAGACGACTCGCGTAACGGCATTTTGGAATTCGATAAAAAGACCGGCGACATTGGTTACCACTTTGGTGCTACCACCGAACAGGCCAACAACCGGATCAAGGCAAAATTGGCAGAAGACCAAGACAGGATTGTGGAGAAAGATGAAAACCCTGACGACAATGGACTGGGAAATATACTACCAATCCGGCTGAAGCTGAAGAACCCAATCCGGCTGACAGACGCTGGTGAGTGGCGTAATAGTGTTGGTGTTGCACAAACTTTGATCGACAGTGGTCAGTTCAGCGAACAGGTCATGGCTCAAATGATTGAAATCGAGGCTGAAGCCCGTGCGCTTGAGAGCAGTTTTGATACCGAAGATGGGTTTATGGACAGTCAGGAAAACGATGAACTGAATGATGAATTGCTGGGTTTCATGCTTGATGCAGGATATGACGGTGTGGTCTATGGCAATCAAGTAGAGGGCAGTGGTGAGAGTTACATCGTATTCGATCCGAGCCAAGTCAGGTCCACCAATGCGGCGTTCCACCCAATGTATGAGGAATCTGCTAACATACTGTCGCAGGACGGTGAGAGCGAGATAACAATCGAACGCCGACAACTCGATAAGCGGATCGGTGTAATAGAGAATTTGGTGAGGTGTATGGGATCATGAACGCAGCAGAAGCCAAGCGGTTAGGTCACACAGTGCGTAAGGTGAGAACCCCACGGGCTGTCAAGCCTGTTGCTCCCACTGCACCAGAACCTGTGACAATCACGGTTGAGAATACCGGACTGGCCGAAGCACTGGCGGCACTCAAGCCCCAGGTTGTCGAGATCACTCAGAACCAAGAAGTCGCACAAGCCTTCATGGACGCACTGGAGCAGAGTCACAGGGCTGTGATCCATGCGGCCAACAAGATACCGGCCCGACAGGTTGTCGAGTCAGCAGACCTCACGCACGAGTACGATGAACGTTCGAGGATGCCTGTGATAACATCGATCTCCTTCAACTATCGTGAGATCACTTAATGACCATCGATGTCAAACCTTCAGAAGCCGGTGACAAAGTAGCAGTCAAAACCGATGTAGTGGGTGGTATCCATTATCCCGTCTATAAACCAGCAGTATCAGCGGAAGGTGTCGAGCCTGTACCCGTATCGGCTGATAATCCAATGCCGGTCACTCGCAGCAGTCCTGATAACTTCATCTCTACGGCCAATAGCTATGCAGCAGCCACGTTAGCGGCGGGCGCTACGTTTCAAGGCACCGTCGAAATGGTCACAAGGTCTGGACGGATCGGCGTAGCCATCAAGACTGACAACGCTACGGACGGCGTACTGACAATCGAAGTTTCTCACGATGGTGTCATTTGGGGTGGACCAACACGGAACTGGTCGGACACCCGATCCGCTGAACCGCACATGTGGGAGATCGTTGAAAAATACTGGCGAATTCTGTACACAAATGGCACAACAGAAGCGACTAACATATCTATCCAAACACATTTTTCATCTAACGGCGGAATATTACTTGCACACCAGCTTGATAAGATTTTGCTGGATGAGAATCAGGCAATTATCACTAGGGCAGTATCGGTATCAAAAGACAATATGGACAACTACGTCAACGTGGGCGCGGTCACTAAGCACGCAATATCATCGCAGTATTTTGTGGACGGATATACCAATACATTCTCTGTTCACCTTGACCACACACTGACACCGAACGGCACTGACGTTGCTTATATGCTGGTCGATGTATCCAATGCAGCAGTATGGCCGCACACGCTTACAGGTGGGGTGATTCTGCGATACGTCATTATCGAGATCGACCCTGAGATAAACTTCTCAGGTGATTGCAAGATTGGATACCTAAAGAACGTCGATGCGACTAACGGTGATTTCGTAACGATCCTTGATGTGGACCTGCGAAGTCAGTCGGACATTTTCCACGAAGAAATCGAGTTCGGCTCACAGGCCATCCATTGTAGTGACACTAGTCACTTTGGGCCTACGGATGTCAATAACACCCTATTTCAGACGGATGTGAATCTAGGTGGACCCGATGCACCTGGTACTCTGACTTACCCATCTGGTGACGGCGACTTGGTAATGATTGTAGCGGGCACCATATCGGCAGTCGGTGTCTCAATCACACTTGGTTACGAGACAGTCGAATGAGTATTCAATACAATGAGATGATGGGCCCAGGTTTTTTCATGTTCTTTCAAGTGCCGACAGAGAGTGGGCCGGGCAACAGTTTCAAAACGTCAAGCAACAAGTTGAGGCTTATGTACGAACAAAACTTAGTAGCAACAATTCGCACGGTCGTAGAGGTCATTAATGCCAACACTTGAGCAATGTGCAAAGAAGTTTGGTAAGGCGTTGTCTGCCAACGATCTGGATACCATCAGAGAAATGGGTGGTGATCCACAAGCATACCTCGACCAACTCATGGCCGAGCGCGAGAAATATTTTCCACAGACACTCAGTCAGTCGGATCGCAAGGTGGGTATCAAAGCTGACATCGGTCGGCTGTCATCATTACTAGGCCCACAGCTGTACGGTAAGTTGGAAGACATCGGACAGGTGACCGTTAAAGAATTATTCCAGAATGCTTTTGATGGTGTGAAAGACTTGGGTGGTACCGGTTCGATTGAGATCACCACCGACGACAACGCTAATACCATCACTGTCACTGACAACGGTATCGGCATGACCACTGACACGGTTGAGAACGCATTCCTCACGGTGGCCGGTACGCAGAAATCCAGTGACCGAGCGTCAGGGGGCTTCGGTATTGCCAAGATGTTGTTCCTATTTGGTAACGAGGAAATAGCACTTGAGACTGTGCATGATGGTGTGCGTACTTTCTTTCGCAGTACGGGTGCTGAAATCATGGAAGCAGCGTCAGGTGAGGGTGAACAGCTAAACTTGGAAGTCGATAATGTTGATATGCCTAACGGCACCACCGTTGTTGTCAAAATCCCAACCGAATACGTGGACCCCAGTACCGGTGAAACGAAACAAATATACATGCCTAATAATTACAATCTTGAAGACATGATATTGAATAGTCCTTTGTTTGAAGACATCGAGGTTGTGTTCAATCACAACATTTTGCCCATCGGCAGAAACTTCCCTAAAGATGATTACACCAATTACGCCAATGTGAAATTTGCATGGGGTAACATCCGTGTGGTTGTTAAAAAAGATAAAAACGACGGACCAAGCTGGCAATCAAACGTATCTGTGCTGTCAGAAGGCATCTACCAGTTCGGTGACAGCATACAGTTTGGCCCAATGTACTCACAGAAGAAGGTGCCTTATAAGTTCTTCTTCAACATCGAACCGAGTGTTGCGGCAGATGAAATTGGTTACCCGATTGCAATCAATCGAAAGAGTTACAGTCATGCCGTACAATCTGATGTGAATCGACTGAAGGCTCACATCTCCGCACGATACGCGATGACAGATATTGGTGAGTCGTCTAACTCGTTCGGGTCCATTGAGATGATTAACCCAGTGAACGGTGAGTCTACGTTCGTTGATCTGACACCTAAGGTACGAACAGACACTCAAGCGTTTGTTGTGAAGCAAGGCGGTACTATCGAAGTCGAAGAAGGTCGGCTTGTTGTCGATGGTGTTGAAGTGCCTGAGTTTACAACTCGTGACATGGAAGAATTTGTTCCTGACATGAGTGAGTTCAAAATTGACCAAAGTTTAGTTGATCCCGACCAACCATTCATCCACTCCAATGTGACACTCGATGGCGGTCCACTGGTGGACAACTTGCGAAAAGAGTTTGGTGTCGATGAGGTGAATGAATACCTCCTAGTGTTCGGAGATGTGTTCAAAGAACTCCGCGATATGGTTATCAGCGTTGGTGGTGGATCGTATCAAGGAATGGAGGACGTACCAGTCGGTGTGAGCTTCGACAACCAATACTACGGAGTACACTTCAAAGTGCCGTTCCGTGGTATGGCAATCAACCCAGGTGTCACTATACTGGATGAGCATGGTCCGGTGTTCAAAGCTAACGCACTGCTCACCACAATGGTCCATGAGATCGCTCACTACAGATACATGACCCATGACCCAGCTACATTTATCAATGAAAACCAACGGCTCATGTCATTGCTGCTGAGTTTTGAAACCATTGGTGACAATGTGATTAACATCACCAAACTCAAAGAACGACTCAGCACCAATATTGAAAAACACGGAGATATTTATGAGAGGCTTAGAATCGGTTACGAAAATGGCAGCGTGGAGAATAGCGGCACTAAACTCGAAGAATCTGCGCGGCAACCTATCGGCAGTCCACGGGACGATAGCGGCACAGAAGGTGAATCTGGAGCAGGACAACTTGATGCCGAAGGGGTACGGCAAACAACTGGACCTGATACTGGCGGAAATACCGAAGGTGGAAACGACGGAGCAGTTGATAGCCAACCTGAAGGACCAATCGACGACCTCACTGGCGACATAGTACCCACACCTAAACCATTAATACTCAGTCAGGAAGCCCAGCGTAACGAGGATGGATTCTATTCAGCGGTCGAACAGGCCGTGCTGGATATGAAGTTGCCTGAATGGAAGAAGGAAGATGGCCTCGCCAGTGGTAAGGCAGTATGGCAGAAGCTGTCGAAGATGGCCGGTGTCAAAGCTGAAGAAACTAAATTCATGGGTTTGGAAGAATTCCTACTGTCGAGCACTAGCCACTTCACACGCGATGAGGTTGCTGAGTTTGTCAGGGGTAATCCCATTGTGGTCACAATGACGAGGGCAGGTCGTGATGTCGATAGTGATGAAGACCCTCAATGGGAGAGTATCCAATGGGATAGTGGTCATATCGATGGCGACTCTGAAAACTGGACCCACCGTGTGGACGATTGGATGTATGAATATGACCGTGACCCCACTGAGGGAGCGCCGTGGTTTGACTTTGACAAATGGGTAGCAGACAACCTAGACAACGATATACTCACTGATCGGCTGGAAGAAACGATTGAAGACAGCACTAAAGAAGACAAGGGTGACCAAGAAATCAGAGTTGACATCACTGAAGTAGATGGTGAGTTCAAGGTCACACAATTTTGGGCATCAGACGGTGAGCGAATTCAGACAGCCCAAGAACGAACCTTTCCAACTCGTGAAGAAGCTGAAGGTGTAGTTGAGAGAGCAATGACTTCGCTGAGTAATGACGACGGTGTTGTCTTTCTCCGACGACAAGACACCACCACAACCACCCGACAGAACGAGGACTTCGACGTTACGCTGAGAGACTTGATCGCCAATGAGGACTGGGCTGGAGTCGTTGAGCATGTCGGTTTGGATGTGATCGCCCCAGCCGCTCGTGATGAGGCTGAGCGGGAAGCTAAGGAAGAAGCTGAACGAGAGTACATGGAAGAACCATATCGAACTTACCGCGCACAGAACACTGATGATGATGTGACCATCCACGGTAATGACGACATCGGTTATTCAGTCACTGTCGCCGGTCGTGATGTCGGATCAGATAGTGCGTACAGTCTCAGTGAAGCACAAATTGAAGCTGAAGAAGGTGCAAGAGATTACGGCACTATCATTGGTGAAGGTGGTCCAGCTGCGCCGACTGAAAATCAAGCACGATGGCCGGAGTACATCGCAGATGGTGATTCTGAAAATTACCGCGAACTCAAGCTGAAGTTCCCAGCAATGCAGGGCAGTTTCACAAACACTCTCCACTTTGGCGATGAACAAGACATCATCGCTTTCGCCCGCATGACCGACCGACCTAACAATGAAACACGGATGGAAGAAGGACAATCTGACATCGACACCAAAGCTCGAAAAGGTGAGGGTTACCAAAGTGGTGCCAACGTCAACGACATCAAAGAGGAACGTGCACTGATCTATGGTCAGGTTGAACAACTATTAGATAGTGTCTATGTGCAACCAGACCCGTTGAGAGAATACACCGCTGAAGAAGCTCTTGATCTAATCGAGTCAAACACCACTGCGTTTAGTCCTGACATCCTATTATGGACATCTGTTGGTGAGGGGTTGTATTCGTCAATGAGTAGAACAGACACCGCTGAACATAGACAAGAATTGATTGATGAAGGTGGTCCGTTTTACGACGTGCATCCTCAAACATATAATAATAATCACAAGAAAGCGTTCCTTGAGATTGCTTGGAACCACATTAGAGATGCCGACCCGACTGGTGACATAACGACTGGTGTGCGAGGTAGATTGGAAGCCGATCAGAAGTTGCTCGATGATCTGAGAGAACTGGTAATTGAATACGATGCACTGAGTAATCAGCTGGCCGCAGAACAGTTCGGTGTGCCTAACCAACCGTATAAGGGTAGTAACTGGATCAACCTTCTTCTGAAGTATGCGATCCGTGAAGCCATTAAAAACGGATCGGACACGTTCGCTTGGAATGACAACACAACGCTTCAAGGTATTTGGTCACCCGCCAATGACTACAGGGCACAGTACGATCAGAAGATGCCTTCAATGGTCAAGAAGCTGACCGGTCAGAAAGCCCGTCATGTTCAGCTTGACGGCAGTCCGATAAATGAAACTAAGACACTCGATGCCATTCGTAAAGAGTGGAGCATGGACGAAGGAAATGCCCGATCAATCATCGGTAGGGGCACTGGCGTATTCACTGAACGGGTCAACAACGATGGATCACTGGTTATACCGGATGGTGTACCAGTCATGTTGTCACCTGGGTCAACAACGATGGATGACATGACCGAAGAAATGGGTGAACGACTTGAGGCCGGTGAAATAACACAGGACGAGATGGTTGCCGAGATGCGCGAGAGGACACTTGATGATAGATTGAAAGAAGCAGCAGCTGAAGGTCTTGAAGTCAGGTTCTACATTGGCAATTACAAGCGACAGTTTGAAAGCCAGAAACCAGAAGCAGGCAAATGGGTCATCGATATTACTGATGATGTGAAAGCCAAGTTTGCCGAACGTCAGACACTGACGCAGGAAGATCAAGGTCAGATGATTATCATGCCGGACGGATCGAGAGTCATTAAGCTGACTGAATCGTCCAACATGTCAACCTTCGTCCATGAAGCGATGCACCTGTTCGTTGAACTTGAAAAGCAGCTTGCTGAAGAATTTGGTGTCATGCCACACCATGAAGCGATGATGAGATTTGTCGGTGCTACGGAACTCGGCCAGATCACCGCTGTTACGCCTGAAGGTGTGGAGATGCACGAGAAACTGTCCCGTGCGTTTGAGAACTATATGCGTGAGGGTAAAGCACCCTCGGTTGAACTGCGTGACGCTTTTTCATTTTTCAGTTCGTGGCTGAAGAAAATATACAATTATATCAACAGTGAAATTGATGTCGAATTGACCGACGAAATTAAACAAGTGTTCGACAGTATGTTAGCCACAGATGCAGCGATATTGGAGGCGTCAACCACCGATGCGTATGGTGGTTTGTTCGCCAGCATTGATCAGTCAGGTATGAGTGATGCAGCTTGGGAGGACTACCAGCTAGAGCAAGAGCGAGTCATAAATCGAGCAACCGAAACGGTGCAGACTAAGCTGATGAAAGAACTGGCCGCTCGACAAACCCAGGAGTGGGAGGCAGAAAAAGCACCTATCATTGAGGAAGAAATTGAACGGCTGTCAAATACTCCCGCTTATAAATTAATGCTCCTTTTGGCCGGTAAGAAGACCACGGACATAGACGGTGTTGAGACTGACTCACGCATGAACTATGAGATGGTTCTGCAAGCGATGCCTGAGTGGACCGGTAAGATGCCTAGAAGCATAGGATGGGGTCGGGTAACAGCACCTAAAGGGTCTGACACCGGACAAGAGCCATCGTCGTACCTGAAAGCGCACAAGTTTGCGTCTGTGCCTGAAATGCTCAACACCCTACTAAACTTGCCAAGCATCGAGAGTGCTGCTGACGCGGCTGCTGAGGCTCGTATGATCGAGAAGTACGGTGACATTAGAAATGATGGAACACTCGATGCTGAGGTTCAGGAAGCCTTGCACAACGATGCCAAGGCCAAAGTGCTGCTGGCTGAACTAAAGGCGTTAAAACCCAAGCGCAAACAGTTGTTCAACAGAGTGCTGCTGAAGGCTGAGGCTGCTCGTATTATTGACACCATGACCTATGGTCAGATCAAACCCAACAAATACTACCGTGCAGAAATCCGAGCGGCCAAGCGGTCCGTCAATGCTAAAGGTGATGAAGTCTACGAAGCTAAGTTGGCGCAACTGGCAAACCATTACCTGTACCGTGAAGCGGTCAGGGTGCGTAAGCAAATGGAGCTACAGCGCAAGTCTGTCAAGGCGTCACAAAAGCGAACGTATGACCCTAAGATTGTCGATAAAGATTACGCCACCAACTATAAAGTTTTGGCAAATGTGTATGACATGGGCAAGAACCCCGAAGCACAACAGGCCGCACTGGACAAACTACTGAGTTGGTTCAACCGTCAGACAAGTTCACGGACAGGTGATAACGAGATGGACATGATCCAGCTGGTTACGTTTGACCCTAACCTCGCTAAAGCGATGGAGGCATACAATGATCCAGATGTTGAATTCAAATTACCTACGTTCGACGAACTGACAGCATCAGAGTTGCAAGGGTTGTACGATCAGCTGAAGCATTTGCGGTATGTGGGTGGTCAGCAAGCAGCCGTTAAATCGAATGAGATATTAGCCAAGAGAGAAGAACTCGCAGCCAGCATTGAGAGTAACGGCGGTGAAGAGGTTGTGATCGATGACAATCCTGACGCTGGTAGCAAGCCATCGCGATGGGGTCGGTTCCGACACCTGGGTAGCCTAACATTGTCGATCACAAACTTACTGCGTGAACTGGATGGACACAACGACAAAGGTCCACGGATCGCTCATAAGATGATTAACTACTTACTTGAAGACGCACAAAGTAAACAGCTAGACCTGACAATGAAAATGAACGAGATGTTTGAAACCGAGTTAGATGGCATTGAGAAATTAGGACTGTCAGGCATGGGGTTCACTACAGCATACCGGCGAGCGAACGGTATTCCTGTCGGTAACGATTTTGCCCATGTGAACGCTGACGGCACCCGTGAAAATTTAAACCCTGAAGAACTGTTCATGATGGCTGTGTACTGGGGTACTGAAAGCAGTCGTGAAGCACTCATGAAAGGCAGAAACATGACTGAAGAAGATGTCATGAAAGCACTGTCAAATCTGACACCCCAACAGCTAGTGATGGTCAACTCAATTTGGAAGTTGAACGAAACGCTATGGGATGAATTGTCGAGAGTATCTGTGAATGTATATGGCACATCACCTGAAAAGTTAGACCCCACACCATTCCTAATCAATGGCGTTGAGATGACGGGTGGTCACATGCGTCTGTTCTACAATACATTGGATGAGGACATCAGCAACCAAGAGAGTCATCATTACTCCACTATGATGGTGGGTAAGACTGGATCACTTATCTCCCGACAAGGATCAGGTGGTAAGGCTGTGTTGTTGGATAAAAACAACATTCATCGAGCGATGGCCGAGAGTATACACTTCATGGCATTTGCTGAGAATGGCAAACAGATCGCATCGATTATGAATGGAAAGAATGTTAAAGCTGCCATCGTCAAGTATCACGGCAAGCCTTTCCAGAAAGCGTTGAGGGACACACTGACATCGATCATCAACAACACGCCTGACAAAACTTCAATACCGATGATTGCACCGATGATGAGACACTTACGCAAGGCAGCGACCTATCGGTATTTGGTTGGTAGTCCTCGCAACATCTTGCAGCAGTTCAGCGCCCTACCGCGAGCAATGCACGAGGTAGGCACTGGTAAATTCACGACGGCCCTGATTGATGTGTGGAGCAACGCCGAACAGAGTAAAGATTTTGTGTTGGAGAATTCCGCCTTCATGAGAAACAGGACCAACTTGGTCAACCGTGAGACTCATGAGACTTTGACTAAAATGTCCGTGCACAATAGGCGAACAGCACTGTGGGCTGCATTCACCCAAATTGGTTTTATGCCGCAGACATTTGTTGACGCTCAAATTGCATTCCCAGTATGGTTGGCAAAATACCGCGAAAGTTTCGAGGCGCATAGTGACCACCGCAGGGCTGTCTCAGAAGCTGATATATCGGTCGGTGAGTCGGTGGGTTCTGGATCGGACCTGCACTTGGGAATGCTTTACAACTCAAATCAGGGTGAATTCACCAAGACGTTCACAATGTTCGGATCGTTCTGGAACGCACAGCTGAACAGTATGTATGCTCAAACAAGAGGTGGTCGGGAGATGATCAGTGGTAATTCACTGGCCGCTACATTTGCAGTACCTGTCATGATGTCAATGCTCGCTGCTGTGATTATCTTGGACATACCGGATGAGATTGATGACCCTGAAGAATGGATCAAGTGGGCCGCTAAAAACTATGCCGCGCAGATGGGTGCATTATTACCTATATTTAAAGATTTGGTGGCACAGGTGATGTCAGGGTTTACACCAAAAAATGTATTGCAAAGTGCTATTGAGGACAATGCTGATTTGATTAAACTTATAGCATCAGACAGCGAGAATGCACCAACACCATTACGAGTGGTCAAGGTTGCAGCTGAAGCTACAGCATCAATTGTACCAATCCCATTAAGTGGTACGGTCATTCGCACAATTGATTACACAGATTCGTATTTACAAGGAAACGAGGGTGACACATGGAACCCTTACAAAGCCGTCACAGTCGGCAAAAAGAGGAATAACTAATGGCAACTTCATATTCAGGACGACTGGGAACTGCACCAGAAGAAGCAGTGAAGGCACCATGTGTTGTGGCTTCTACAAGCAACATTACGCTGTCAGGCGCACAGACAATTGGCACCACAGCGGTTGTGGCCGGTGATAGGGTGCTTGTGGCCGGACAGACTGACAGTTCGGAGAATGGTATCTATGATGCTGCAGCGTCAAGCTGGTCAAGAGCTACTGACTGGAATGACTCGGAAGATGCAGTCAATGGTCAGTTGGTATTTGCACCCAATTCGCTTTACAAAGCGACGTTCACGGGGACACTGGCGATTGGTACAACCGACGTTGTATTCACTGCTATCAACCCGATACCTAACAATACGACCGTCTATGAATTCACGAGCAGCATAGCAGCCAGTTCACATGCTGGCATTGTCACCGGTCACCGAATTAAAAGTAATTACTATGACGGTGCACGGACGGCAGACTCAGGCACTGAGTTCTCATTCACAGGTACGACCACGTTGGGTAACGCAACCAATGTGCCGCACACAGATGGTTATTTTTATGACTTGGATGGCAGGCAGTTTGAGGTCGTAGATACGGATGCTCTTATTGTGCAGTTTGGCGCACTGCCATCTGGATCAGCCGCAGTAAATACGGCGGCTATCCAAGCAGCACTTGAATATTGTGCAACAGCAAATAAAAGTCTACAGGACACACCTGGGACATTCACCATCAACAGCGTTCGCGTTAAAAATGGTATTAGAAGTGTTAATTTTACTCGGGGCACGATCAAAGGCACTGGTGTTGCGGGCGTGGACGGCACCACTGAGGGGATTATTGAGCTTGATGGCTCTGAAAAGTTTTCTGGAACCGATGTTAGATTGGCGCGAATTTCCGCACGAATTGATATGTCAGCAGGTGATAGAGTTGCGATATTTGGAGACTCATCTTCAGATTGCCTCTTTGAATACAGCCGCATATTTGGATTCACAAATCATGCCACGTTGAACCATTATGGCATTCTATTTTGGGGTGCTTGCAGTCGAAATATCGTCAAAAAGAACAACATAGCAATGTACGCTGAACCGACTATGCGCGGTCTAGGCATTGATCTCATAGGTCTTGGGACAGCCTTTGGCGGGTACTTCTCTAACAGCGGTGTACAGGTGGCCGCTACCTCGCCATGCCTGCGCAACATTATCACTGACAACGTGGTGACTGATGGCAGCTATGCGGTCAACCTGTTGAATTCATCATATAATATTGTTTCCCACAATCAGTGCGAAGGGCAGAATCACCGCTCAATTTATTTGGCCGGTGCATGTAACCATAACGAGATTGTGTCTAACATGTGTAAGGATTTTTTGTCGTCGGGCGTCGTGATTGGCTACTGTAGTGATGACAATTTTGTGTCCGGTAATAAGATGATCCGGTCTACGACAGCCACTCGGCCAGCGGGCGGGGGGCAGGGTTGTGTACTCATCCAAGCTGGCAGCAACCGCAACGTAGTCACCAATAACACGATGACTGCATCAACGCTCTATGGCGCCTTAATCGCGCTTGGGTCGTCTGCTAACAAGATTAGCGGTAATGACATAGCGGACTATTATTCCGCAGGTGTGTCTGTTCAGTCCGACTGGCCTGCTAGCAGACCCTCATCGGCAGTTTTCGACCTGACAGGAATAGTCGATCCTGATTCGGTATCGGGCGGAACGGATGGCGTTTGGGCCTACTTAGACTGCGCTGACAATGAAGTGTCGAACAACACCATTAGAGGCGGGTATGCAGGCAGGGTCACAGGCGCGGTGGCACTATCGCAGATGCAACCGTACACAGTAACTGCGACGATCCGTAAGCAGCTAAACACCATCGTCAGGGGTAATATCGTTCGAGCCGGTGGAACCCAGGGTCACAACCTGCACGTGTACATCACCAACGATGATTGGTCGGGTACTCACGACGGCTCTGCAAATGCGGCGGTATTAACTGACAGCACAGCCGCATTCCTAGCGAGTGCGCTCATTGGTCAGACTATTACCAACGTGACTGACGGGTCTAGCGGTACAGTTACTGCGAACACAGCGACGACGATCACGGCCACATTATCAGGCGGAACCGATGATGATTGGGACTCAAGCGACGTGTACACCCTTAATGGTGGTTACATGAGCGGCTTGAAAATCACCAACAATATATTCGATGAGGATGATTTAGAAACCGTCACAAGCAACTCGGGTGCGCCGTTATGGAACCCGAAGATAGATTACTGGGAGGGCAACGATTCGCTCGACGAAAAGCTGGCTGGTGAACCCGTAGTTTTTACAGACGGTGACACAACCCCGGACGTCACAACTAACTCAGGCATCGACTCAACTAGATATTTTCAGTTTAACAACTCAAGTTCTACATCTGTGACTGATTTTGACGGAGGGTTTGAGGGGCAAGAGATTTATTTCAGAGGCAGCAGCAATACAACTATTATATACAATAGCGGGATAATCCGAACAAAAGGAAGTGCTAATGCGGCCCTTAACTCCAACTATTATATGAAGTTCAAGCTAACGGGGGATATATGGTTTGAATTATGGCGGTCTTTCTAACCAGAAGAGACCAATTCAGGCAGTCGCGGTGCCGGTGGAGTAGTATGCTGATGTGTATTTCTCCATCGGTGCTACGTCTTCATAAGTACCCATCTGCGCCAGCACCTCATTGAGCACATCGATTTCCTCACCGAGTCGTTCAATCTCACAGTCACACTGGGTGATCTGCTGATCGGCTAACTGCCGGTACAGGTTGGTGTTACCCTCGCTGGACTTGATCCGATCCCTTCGCTTAATGACCCTAGCTTTAGACCGCTCGACTTTGTGCTGGTTGTCCTGTGTGCCATTGATCCCATTCTGAATCATCTTCATCATCTGCTCGACCGCATCACCGGCAATGTCCTGCTCGTTGACCAACATGTTCTGAAACAACTGCATCAATTTGTCGCGCACAAGGTCTTCAAATCTCATGTCGCTCGCGTCACCAGTCCGATCATATCGCTCACGGCGCTTGTCGTTCCCTAACGTGTCATAGGCTTCCTGTACGGGCAGGAACTTGGTAGCGTCACCATCAGGTCTGTCAGGGTGGTATTCCTGCGCCAGTCGCCTGTAAGCCGCCTTGATCTCTTTGGCGGTAGCATCCGGCGCAACACCTAATGTCTCATACATGCTCATCAGTGGATCGACCTAACGTTGCTGGGTTTTGTGGTGATCCGTTCCTTCATTGTGACCATCGCACGCTGTGCAACTTCAGTGGCCTCCACCGATAGTGCATTAAAGTCATCCCGCACCAAGTCGTGATACTCAACATGGCACTTGGTGCACAGTATGCTGCCACGGGCTGACAGACAGGATGCTGCACCGTCCTCACTCTCACAGATGTCACACAGTATCTTGATCATATTTTCACCTTTAGTTGGTCCACCAGTTTGGCGGCTTCTTGGATGTAGTATTCATAGTTAATCGTGTCACGGTCGATTGGACCGTCGATCCGATTGTGTGGTGTGACCACCCAGCCGACATCGATGCCGGTCCGTCGTGTCTCGTACTTCGATCTGCTCTTGGTGTTGATTCGCTCATCCCACGGGTGTCCAGTCGCATCGATGTCAGCACCGGACAACCCTCGACCGGCATCTCTGATCTCCAGACGCACCGACTCATAAAAGTGATCGGTCAGGCTGTTGGCCCGCTTCCACTGGCCCATCGCACAACCGGCAGTAGGTGGTGAAACTTTGACCATCGATCCACCGGACTTAGTGACCAAGTATCGAGTGATCCGCTGGTGCTCCACCTCATCGATCTCCACCCTGTCAGACCGCTTCACCTTCGTTCTCAGCATGAAGTCCATGATGTCCTCATGGTAGGTGATAAAACTGCGTAAAGGCACCCCACGGGTCAGGAAGGCTTCAGCAGCGAGCGGCACGACCATTGCTGACAGGTTCTGGTGCCAACCCACAGGGTTACGCTGTTTGGGTAGCAGGTTCTCATATGCACCCTTGCGCTTCAGCTTGCCGTCCGTGTACTCACCGATATAGTTGTTCACATCCCTGATGAACATCCGGCTGTACTCGACTTCTTCCAACTCCAGCTGAGTGTATGCTTGCCACCAATCGGTGATGGCTTTCAGCTGTGGTAGTTGGTCCCTCGGCAGTTTAAGTGTCAGGCCGTCAGTATTGATCTGGATCATCTGACACCCAGGTAGCTTCATGACGTACTCGGCCAGCATACAGAGTAGTAGTTGACCGTTGATTGTGATCGACAGCAAATACTTCATGTCATAGAACGGGCTGTACTTATTGCCCGTGTCACCGTACACACCATTGAGTGCCAGCTTGAGCATCTTGTTGATCGATGAGCCTTTGGGTTGCTGCTTGCGGTCGAGGTACAACTGCTGGTAGATGTCACAGAAAGTGTCACCCAAATGTTCAGGGGCCAGCCGGTTGACGATGGCGATGTTGGGGTAGTAGCTGGCAACATCGAGGTCGATGATTGGTGCGTCAGGTTCAGCGACGATGATGCTGTCCTTGATCGATCCGTGGATGCCACCCTTGCCGAAGTCAAACTGGAAGTCATCGATGGTGGCGCTGACACCCTTCAGATCGTTCGCGTCATAGACTGTCTCATTGAGGAAGTAGTTGTGCACTCGCTGGAATTCAGGGTGCTCAAATTGAACGTATGGGAATACCACATCGGCCAGTGGTATCTCATCACGGATCGTCTGTCGCATCTCACGCTTGCCCGACGACTTGTCGTAACAAGACCCAGGTCGCTGCTTCTCCAATTCCATGATGAAAAACTGTTTGCCGATCTTAGTGTCGTTGTCGTTGATGAAGTTGCGACCGTACTGGCGGGTCAGTTCTTCACGGAACTCGATCATCTCAAGCGACTCATGATAGAAGTCCTCAGTGGCGTAGATGTCTTCCCAGTTGTACTCACGCAGCACGACAGCTTCTTCCTCGGTCAGCTTGGTGTTGGGTGGGAATGGGAGGTCTTCAATATGTGCTCGACGCATGTTGAATTCCAGCAGCTTGAGACTGGTGGATCGGGCGATGTTATCGAAGTGGTGGATGGTGAACAAATCAACCTGATCCACGATCCGCTCATTGTCCCAAATCAGATGACCGAACCGATCATTCGACTGGATAATCGAAGTGGCTTTATCACAAATCTGATGGGAATCACTCAGCTGGTAGGTGAGCAGATTGTGCAGCACTGGGTAGTCAAAGTTCAGATTGTTGAAACCAACCATGCGGGCTTGAGTCTGTCGGGCCATCTGCACCCACTCCACGATACCCTCCAGATCGTCGTGCCAGTCGCTGATCTCAAACATCCAGCGGTTGTCAGAATTGACTTCCTTAACCGCCATGAGGAAAATGTTAGGATAGGTTTCCGTATCGTAGATGTAGTCAACCATTAATTTCTCCGATCATTAGTACCAACAAACCCCCAATTAAGGGGGTCCGAAGGTCAACACAAGAGTTAAGCAGCCATGAATCCAGCAGCGATCAGCTTGGCATCGTCCCAGCCAGCGCCGAGGTATGACTCGTAACTGTGACCACCAGCAGCCGGTAACATAACTGGTCCGGTAGGAGCAGCAGGAGCAGCCGGACCGGACCCAGGTGCTGGAGCAGCAGGCGCAGGGACAACCGCGAGAGCAGGCTTACCGAACGCAGCAGCCACATCACCTGACGACATTCCAGCACCAACCGGTAGTGCGGGTGCAGTAGAATCCACAATCTGAATACCTTGTAGGCCGAGACTGATACCCTTGTTGATGTTGTCATAGTCCCAGCAGTCAACCAGTACATTGACGATGCACCCAGGGTAAAGCATTGGGCTAAATACCATCGGCTGCATCGGCTGAAGGTTGGCATCAATGATCGGTGGGATACCGCGAGTCGTACCAGCACTCAGGCTGATGTGGTTGGCATATTCGGGGCCAAACTTTTCAGGCTGAGGAACTTTAGGTTTCGCAGTTGTACCATCAAGCGGGTGATTGCCATTGGCGGGAAATGCACCACGGAAAATTCCAGTTTGCAGCTTGTTATCCACAATGGATTTCAACTCAGCGTACTCAGGTGCCGCAAGCGACATGAGGAAACCGAGGTTGTAGTTGATTGAACCCGACTGGCGAGTTTCAGGATTACGCAAGCCGTCCCACGATAGGACGACGTTGTTGATTTGCACTAACTTTTCGCTAATAAATGTCATATTTTAAAGTCTCTTGAAGGCTTTGATGGCCTGAGTTTCATTTGATGGTACGAGTTTCATACCAGTTGACGGACGAACAAGATAATCATTTATGACGGCTTTGTCAATTGCTTCATCACCCTCCGCTTTTCGCTTCTTGTTCACTGCCGCTAATTGCTTATCAAACGCAGCAGGTGTGATCAACTCACGCGGCTTGTACATCTCAATACCCACCGACTCACCGATCACGGCAATCTCATCCTGTGGTGTGCTGTTGTACTTACGATTGCCAACACCACTGGTGATGCCATAGCCTTGGATCGATGCACCTTTTTTCTCGATGCGGTTGATGGCATCTTCTTTGATGGCAGCATGGCGATGCTCGATTGCTTTCATACCGCGCTCAAGCAGTGCCAGTTCAAACGACACACCGTCGTCTGACAACTCCATTGGTATTGCAGACATCGCGTAGTCAACTGCACTGCTGGCCGCTGATCGGGCCGACGGACATGCGTGACGGGCTCGACAGTATCGGCAGTGATTGCCAGATATAACCCCAGGTTCTGAGGTTTCTGCGAGAGTAGCTTGTGATCGTAGTAAGTTGAATTCACCACGGAGATCAGAAGCTGAACACCTGTACTCTTTCACCGGTCCCTGATCGTTATACGACCGAGGCTGTACGATCTTCATCGTCACATCAATCTGCTGGTCGGTGTAACCATCGATCTTCAAAATGTCGAGTATCCCAGCGATGTAGTTTTTGTTCTGCCAGCTGTCAGCCTGTACATCTTTGTGGCCGTACTTGTAGTCCCAAAGATGTAAATGCATGTTCTTAATATCGAAGGCCCAAGCGTCAGGTGTACCACCGTTGAGCGAACTAATTGAAGGTATCTCCATCCGTTCTTCAATGTGTAGATGCTGCAACAGTCCGTACTCCTGACAGACTGACAGCACATCATCAATCATGACCTCAGCACACTCGATCATATCGGCGTTGATGATGATGTCATTCTCAGGACAGGTGGCATCGAGCAGGTAACTGGGGATGACATAATGGCAACCATACCTAACGTAGCTTTTCAACACCTCACTGACAACCCAGTGTGATGCTTCACCTTCCTGTGCTTCAATCGTATCCGCATCAGGATAGATACTGGACATCAGTGGGTTGCCAGCACAGTGCACCCACACATCAGCAGACGATGGTGCTAGGAAACTATGCGTCATGATTAAGCCCCAGCTTTGCACAGAACGCATCGTACAGATCGGTCCGTGGTGACAGCAGTGGGAAAATATCAATACCCAGTTCTTTCAACGCTTCATCCTGAGTGACTTTAGTGACGCGCCCCTCTTTGATGGCTTGCGTCAAGGCTTTGACCAGTGTGTTCCAGTCCCATGACCCAGCTGGTGCAGGTGGTCCGGTTGGTGCAGGTGGTGGTGCAGGTACAGCAACAACACCAAGTAGTTCATTAACCACTTCTTTAAGAATACTTGGATCAACATTCCGGCGCTTCTGCCATACACCCTTACCAGTTCTCAGGCCGTTGCTACTGTGGATGCGTTCATCCCAAGGCAGACCATCACCGTCCAGATTGGGATCAACAACCTCACCGCCTTCAGTTACTTCCAGTGTAGGCTCGGCAATGAACGCAGCCAGATCAGCAGGCGGTTCGGGTGGACCATTATCACCAAGTGGTTCAGGCACGGCTGGTGCTGGTGCTGGTGCTGGTGCTGGTGCTGGTGCTGGTGCT
>TARA_R100001369_G_scaffold84757_4_pt1 | contig 36038 bp, 29 predicted proteins | sample TARA_R100001369 | Tara Oceans TARA_R100001369 (sample SAMEA2621528) | marine metagenome | biome: marine biome (ENVO:00000447); feature: surface water layer (ENVO:00002042); material: "saline water (ENVO:00002010), including plankton (ENVO:xxxxxxxx)" | depth 5 m
TATTTCCCCTAGTGATGATCGTGCACAGTTATTTGGACAACCTGTCATCCGAATATTAATTTCATCCTTCTCCAGGCCATTATTTTTCATAATTACCTCCAGCTTATCTATTAAGGAAGGAAGGTAACGCTCTGCTTCGGCAAAAGCCAATCCACATGTGTTCAATGCGACACAGGCCATGGAACTCTTGCGTAGGCCCGTTAGTTTAGGATGGTTACCAACACCATACAATTCCAAAATAGCATCAATGCCCTGCTTTTTACTTTCCTCTATATTTCCAATAATGAGATTTTGGTTACCAGTCAATCGAAAATCTCCTGTATGAATTTTGGCAATTTCCCTTAAAGCCGTTTTTAGCTGATAATCATTTTCATCCCTAACTCTACCATGTTCCACAAATAAGGTGTAAAACCATTTATTGTTGGTGCCTTTTAGCCATCCATATTCATCTCCGTTTGATTTGAATCGATAGGATTTTGGTTTGGCCAGATTCCATCCCAATCGGTTTTGAAGTTCCGCTACAAACCATTCTAACCCCCTGTCATCTATGGTATGTTTTAATCTCGATAACTTACGGTCAGATCGGTTGCCGTAATCCCTTTGGATGGCTATAACTGTTTCGGCTACATCAATCACTTTTTCTTTCGGCGCGAAACCAATAACGTCGGCTAATCGCGGATAAGTGGCGTCATTACCAAAGGTACTTCCCAATCCACCACCAACACATATATTATATCCTGCTATGTTATTGTTTTCCTCAATAGCAATAAGTCCAAGATCATTCGCAAAAACATCGATGGCATTGTTTGGTGGAATAGCCAATGCTATTTTGAATTTTCTTGGAAGGTAGTGGTGATGATACAATGGTTCAAAATCGGGGGTTCCAGCTACTTTTTCCTGGTCCAACCAAATTTCATGATAGGCAGTTGTCTTTGGAAGAAAATAATCGCTTATTTCTTTTGCAAATTGGTATACCTCTTCGTGTATATGGGATTGGTAAGGGTTTGGATTGCACATTACGTTCCTATTCACATCCCCGCAGGTCGCAAGCGTACTTAACAAAACTTCGTTAACCTTTTGAATCGTAGGTTTTAAATTCCTTTTTAATATGCCATGAAATTGGAAAGATTGTCTAGTGGTCAATTTAAGGGTGCCATTTCCATATTGCTCAGAAAGTTCATCGAGGGCCAACCATTGCTTAGGAGTAGTAACACCACCAGCAGCTCTTACTCGAACCATAAACTGGTACAAGGGCTCCAATTTCTTCTGCCTTCGTTCACTCTCCAAATCCCTGTCGTACTGCTGATAAGAACCGTGGTATTTTATAAGCTTGACATCGTCGGGAAATAAAGCTCCCGTCAAAGGATCTTTTAGACTGTCCTTTATGCTTCCCCTTAGAAAATCACTCTTGTCCTTGATATGTTCATCTTCTGATAATTCCTTGTAATTCGATTGTTTTTCCATAAATACATTTCCTTCGCATTATAGCTCACTTGAAGCTATCTTAATAGATATCTGCTTGATAACGATTGGCAATTTGAAGATTTTTAACATACTCCTCTGCCTTTTCAATAGTTATTCCTCCCTGTTGCTGTATAATTTGTTTTAAGGCAATATCAACATCTTTGGCCATTTTTTTAGCGTCACCGCACACGTAAAAATGCGCTCCTTTTTCCAACCACTCAAAAAGCTCCTTGCCGTTCTCCAACATTCTGTGCTGTACATAGTGTTTTTCTTCCTGGTCCCTCGAAAAGGCAACATCTGCCTTGGTCAATACTCCCTCCTTCATATATTGTTGCCATTCTGTCTGATAAAGGAAATCTGTCGTGAAATTCCGGTCACCAAAGAAAAGCCAGGAAGGTCCCTTTCTTTCCAATACTTCCCGCTGTTGCATAAACGCCCTGAATGGTGCTACCCCAGTTCCCGGACCAACCATAATAATAGGCACTTCAGGATTTTTGGGAAGCTTAAAGCGTGTATTCCGATCAACAAAGACCTTTACTTTATCGCCAATATCAAGCCTGTCTGCCAGGGTAGATGAACAATGCCCTTCCTTGTTTCTGCCTAATGCACTATATCGGACAACCGACACCAACAGATGTACTTCTTCATCAACTACATCTTGAGCCGAGGCTATGGAATACATCCGTGGGGTATTTTTGCGCAAAATGGAAATCAGTTCGTCAGAAGTCAACTCGTACGGCACCTCGTTTATCAGATCTAAAAAATCACGTCCGGAAAGATACTCCTGAAGTGCAATTTTATCCTCAAGGATTTTCTTTAACCCCTTATTGTCTGTTAGTTCTGCATATCCGGAAAGCGTGTTCCTTGAAAGTGGAGTAAGTTCATAGTTATATGTAAGTGCATCATGTAGCGTTTTGGTACCTTCATAGGTTTCTACCTCCTTTTCGCCCGCTAACTTTGTGGTATGCAAAACTGACTCTACCAGTTCATGGGAATTGGAACCGTACACGCCTAAGGCATCCCCAGGCTCATATTTTATTCCAGATCCTTCCAGATCCAATTCAAGGTGAACGGTCTCTTTGGAAGATCCCTGTCCGTTTAGATTGATTTTCTCGAGAATGGTGGCTTCAAAAAGATTATTTCTGGAATATTGGGACTTATTAGCCGGATTATCGGGAATGTTCTCCGCTTTGACCGGGGAAGTTTGGCCATTTGTCTGCACTACGGCACTAAGAAACGTGCTTTGCCAAGCCTCTGCCTGTTCTGCGTAATCTACATCGCAGTCCTCACGCGGAACAATTCTTTGAGCTCCAAGTTTTTCAAGTACGGTATCAAAATCTTTGCCAGTCTGGCAAAAGTCAATATAACTACTATCTCCTAGGCTTAAAACCGAGAATTGCAAATGCGCCAGGTTTGGTGCCTTATTGCTGTGCAGGTATCGATAGAAATCTTCAGCTTGTACCGGGGGTTCTCCCAATCCATGGGTGCTTACGATTATGGCCAATTTTTTGATGCCCTTGAGTTCCCTGGTTTTAAAAGAGGCCATGTCGGAAATAACTGCATCAATTCCCAAATCCTTTACCTTGGAATGTAGGTCTATGGCCAAACTTTCAGAATTACCTGTATGGCTCCCGAAAAGAATATGCACTTTTTCGTGTTTAAGCTCATTTTTAGTATTGTGGCCCGAATCCAATGGTAGATTTCCAGTAGAGGGTTTGTTTAAAGACGTATGAATGAGCCCTTCGAAATAACCACTTAGCCATTGAAGCTGACCGGAGTCAAGTCCGGACAAAGCTATATTGAGTTTGTCCACTTGCTCATCGTTGAACGGTCCTCTGTCCAATCCTCTTTTTAGTTCCATGTTTTCAGATAATAAGTAATTATTTATTGGGCTGGGGAGTATACCTCAAGTATGGCTTTATAACTCGATGGCCTTTAGGATATTTGGCTTCTACATCTTCCTGCTTCACTCCTGGTGGAATAATTACATCCTGGCCATCTTCCCAATCCACTGGAGTGGCCACATTATGTTCCGCTGTAAGTTGTAGTGAGTCGACAACCCGGAGAATTTCGGAAAAGTTTCTTCCCGTTGAAGCGGGATACGTAATAATGGCCTGTACCTTTTTGTCGGGACTGATAAAATAAACAGATCTAACTGTGGCAGAGGTAGATGCGTTGGGATGTATCATATTATAAAGGGTTGCCACATTTTTGTCATTATCCGCTATAATAGGGAAATCCACATTGCAGTTTTGGGTTTCGTTGATGTCCTTTACCCAGCCATAATGTGAATCCAAGTCGTCAACACTAACAGCGAGTACCTTAGTCTTTCTTTTTGCAAAATCTTCCTTTAACTGGGCGGTCCTCCCAAGTTCTGTTGTACACACAGGGGTATAGTCTGCAGGGTGTGAATATAAAATTCCCCAACTATTGCCCAGCCATTGGTGAAAATCTATTTCACCTTCCGTCGTCCGCGCCTTAAAGTTTGGCGCATCGTCTCCAATTCTCAAACTCATATCTTAAATTTTTAAATTATACTATTAGGCAACTTCAAAATTAATGAAGCCTTTCAGATTCAAATTTACGAGGGTTTATTCCCAATAGCCAATTGCAAATATTAATTTATGATAACCTAAGGTTATGACGATTTTCGACCTTGATGAGTGGAAGTTATAATAGAGTTTAATGTAATATTAGTGAATAGATGCTTCTATCGATTCTCAATTCAATAACCAATGACAACTAAAAATTATGGTTTCTCCTTAAAAAATTCATTAGTAATAAGGACAACCCTCCTTCAGGACCTTGGGGCGTTATAAAATAAAATTGCCTGTGGATCGGCAGTTTTTTAATCTCTATTATCTTTAAGACGCCGCTTTTAAGTTCTTTAAATATGGCATGTAAGGAAACGAATGCCATACAATCAGAGTGTTGTAGGTAGGATTTTATGGCTTCCGTGCTGCCCAATTGCATTTCTATTTTTAGGTCTCCAAGTCGGATTCCTTTTTGCTTTAAAGCATCGGCAATGACTTCCAAGGTCCCCGATCCGGGCTCCCGTAATAGCAAAGGAATGTTCTTCAGGTTTTCGGGTCTTATCTCTTCTTTGGTTGACATAGGATTTTTACTCCCGCAAACCAGTACGATCTCATCTTTTAAGAAAGGGGAATAGTGAATTTCACGCCTTTTGGATTTGCCCTCAACTACGCCAAGTTCTATGCTCTTATTTAGCAGGGCCATCTCAATTTGTTCCGAATTGCCACTGAACAGCTCTACCTTCACATCTTGGTGCATAGCATGGAACCGGGCCAATAATGGAGGTAATATGTACTGCGTAATGGATGTGCTGGAACCCACATGTAAAACCCCTTTGAACGCCTCGTTGAACTGGTTTAGATCAAACTCGATTTGCCTATAGATTTCTTGAATGTTTTCTGTATGTTTTAGAAGAACTTCTCCTGCCCTGGATAGTATTACCTTGTTTCCCCTTCGATCAAAAAGTGCCAGGTTAAATTGACTTTCCAACTCTTTTATATGTTTGGTCACAGCAGGTTGGGATATTAATAATTCCTCTGCGGCTTTGGTAAAATTTAGCCTTCTAGCGACCGTATGAAAAACCTTTAAACGAAAATCGAACATTTACAATATTACTCATATTTTTCAGTATGGAAAGTTGGAAAAATAAAAATCTGCTTATAAGAATAAAAATTACCAAGAGCTTTAGGTATTGAAAGCAGTAAATAACCCAGAAGATTTGAACGCAATGGTCTATTCTTTTATTTTTTTGAATCTCATCATTGGTATTTCTCCAATCATTAAATTTAGCCTACCCTCCTTGTCAAGGCTAAAGGCATTTATTTTTTTCATCATATTCAAAAACTGTGGTTCACCATCACCACAATACATCATTGTGGAAGGACCAGGTTCGCCTATGGTGATACTATTACCATCAATATTAAAATCGGCGGAATAACCGTTACAGCTGTTATTGCCCGTAATCTTCCCTGTGGTTTGGTTAAATGAAATTACCGGCTTCTTGTCCGGATATAGGCCATCAAAAGCAATCTGCGTTCCTGATATATACTCCAATTCCCATATGGAATTGTAAAGGTTATTATTACTCCCATTCTTAGTTGCGGTACATGAAACGATAACCACCATAAACAAAAGGGTTGAAACTAAAATGTAATTCTTTTTCATATAATTATTCTTTGATCAAGTTTTTATGAAATTTTCCAGTGATTATGAGCAATATCATCATCAGGATGGATACACCCAAAATTATGCCAATATTAAACAGGGAACGTTCGAGGCCTATTTCAGGTATATTTAGAAATGGATAGGGATAATAATTTGAAATATATCCTCTTGAAACTATGAACACAACATAGATCAATGGATATAGTAACCAGTTTAGAACTGATTTGGTCTTCAATTCAGTTGTTTTCGAATAGATGAACCAATATATTAACATGTAGATCGGGATAACCGTATGTAGTAATTCATCCACCACAAATTGTAAGCCGGTAGGGTTCCATATGTGTCTTAAACTAACCTGATATACCAAGCCTACAATTAATATAAATGTAGTTAAGGCAGTCATGGCTCCATTGGACAGAATTAGGTTTAAAGGATTCTTCTTGGAATCTAAATATGACATTGTAAAGTATAGTGCGACCAATATATTGGTCAAAATGGTGAAAAAACTAAAAAAACGAATAATGGTTTCAAATAACCCTGCTTGCCTATTCATAATCAATAGGATAAATTGACCAATAATTGCAAACCACCCCATTGTAAGTCCTATGGTTTCAAGTTTTCTTTTCATTTACTTTGAATTAATTAACTAGACCAATGGCAATATACTTATTATAAAGAAATCCGAATATTAGAGAGATATTAAATGATGAAGTTTTAAGTCTTGGTAAAAAAGCTATTTGATTCCTACGACGATTATTCCTTTGCTCTGGAAATTATCCGATTCTTCCAACCCATGATTGCGGAATGCCCTTTTAAATGGGCATCATGGGAATGATAGTATATATTCTTTTTCAAATCCAAAATAACCGGCCATTGTATGTTGTCCACTCCCTGCCCCAATACATTGACAATGGCCGTTTCAACAAACTTCGAGCTTATTGGCCCCAATAATCTAATTTCATCATGATGACCTGGACCGGATAAACCAATATAATAATCAGCAGGTTTACCTGAAAAGGAGCAAATGGGTATTTCTGGCATATCGGGCAAAGAATTTTCCACAAGTCCTCCGAAAGTTTCGCTATTTAAAAACAAGGTATTTCTGACACTTTTCATAAATCCAAATCTAGCCTCTTTTCTGTTTGGATAGAAGATTGCCCTATATATTTTATCATCTGAATTATTAACTATTAAATAGGCTTGGGTTCAGATTATTACAGTTTTAATCAACACAACTTGTTTTTTACCTAATTTAATTCCATAAGCCGAGTATTGGCTGGCATCTGTTTATACCCTGAAAATATAGGTATTTGGGATTTACTGAACTTGTCCTTCCCAAACCGAGACACCCCAGATGGCGGCTGGCCGGCAAGTATTTCCATAAGGCTGTTGCAAGTTCAAAATAGGTCTCATAAATGATCAAAATACTTTGGTTTGTTAATTTTAATTCGGCTGAAGCAACCAAATCTAATGATAGACGTCTTCTACGAAGAATAATTAATCTTTAATGAGATTATGGGTAGCGACGATGTCAAACTAATTTTCGATTAATAAAAAATAATCCAAACTAACACCTAGGTATTGAATCAACTGTGGCATTATAATACAGAATAGGATTGCATGAATAGACTATAGTTCCATGGCTGAAAATCGTTCGTAGCGCGGTTAATGGTATAATGGCCCCATCACAAGGAATTTCCATCCTCCCCCAAAACTTAAAATGGAAATAATTTCAATTGTCAACTGGATCAATGTTATGTGGGCCTATGAGTCCTTTGGGCCTATTTGTGAAACAAAGTATTAAGCCATTTTTGAAGTCCGGATATTTTTTTCTATGTACATGTAGCGTTTTACCGCAACCTTTCGTATAAGGAATAATTTAGGTTAATGCCATGGTCCGTAGATCATTCGGGCAATTGGCGTTAAGGTATTTAAATTCAATCTAATAACTATGCGAAGGAATGGGCTATTTTGTTTAAAGCACTATTGATGCTGGGCCGTTAAAGGTAATTCTGTCCTTTTGGAATAGGGAAGACAAATTGATTTTAAATCTCGATCAAGATTAATATTAATAAATTTTTATTGGTATAAGAATAGTTCTTGCACCGCTTGAATCAAAATATAAAAAATAACAGCCGTTGCTTTAAAGGGTCATTTGATTTGAACCGGAACCCATTTATTTTAAGTATCCATTTTTGGATGGACCAAAGTTCAATAATGCCCCTATATATATTATTATAAAGCCATAACCATCATTTTAAATAATTCTAAGTATAAAGTGTGAACGGTTTTTTTAAAATATGAGAACCTGTTCATTCACAAAATAAAATTGCGGAGAAAAAGAACAATCAATGTGGCTACCAGTTTCAGGAAATTCTTTTTAATTCCCTTAACTGGTATAATTGTGAATAAGGTTGGGCAAGGACACTAAGGAGGAAGAGACGAAATTAATTTCTGGTTGTATTTCGAAAATAGGAAAAGATCAGGAACGTCTGTATAAGAAATATTACGGTTATGTCATGGCCATAGGAATGGCATATTGTACAAATAAGGATATAGCAAGAGAAGTGGTTGATGATACCTTTATTAAGATTTTTGATTCGATCGAATCCTTTGATCACAAACAATCCTTTAAAGGTTGGATAAGAAAAATAACCATTAATTGTGCCATAGATGAATTTAGAAGAAACAAAAAACATCTATATCATTTGGACGTATCCGATTGTTCCAGGGATTTGCCGGCGGTGGAATTATTGGACAACTTGGACATTGATGATATTTATCAACTATTGGGAGAACTTCCTGAAATGTTAAGGACGGTTTTTAATCTCTATGAAATCGAAGGATATGACCATAAGGAGATTTCTGAGTTAATGGGCATAGGCGAAAGTTCATCTAGGACTTATCTCGCAAGAGCTAAGGAGAGATTGAGGGGCTTGGTAACCAGACATTTTAAATAGTAAGGATGAAAGAACAATTTGACGAAGAATTGGCAAAGAAAGTAAGAGACACAATACTTCACCATGTAGAAGTCTATGAGGATGGCGCATGGGAGCGTTTTTTAACCCGCAAGAAGAAAAGAAAGAACCGTATTCATTATTGGTGTATGACGGGAGTCGCCTCTTCTATGTTGTTACTGATTTCAATTGGCTGGATATTAATAAAAAACCCACATCATCCTGTAGATTTTAAATATCCCGTAACTATAAAGGACTTCCCCCTACCCTATTCCAGAATATTGGAATCTACATCAGGCGAGGATAGTGTTGGAACTGGTATAAATCTCCTGAAAGAGAGCACCGAGATGGATAATATTAATGTAACTAAAGTTAGTGATTCTAAGCAAATGAATCTAGATGCTGAATATGCATTGGCCCATATGAATGGTAGATATGTCGATTCTAAAGGAAAAGTGAGAACAATAGTTGCCGTAACAAAGTCTGTAATGATATTTGAGAACGCTTTGCCTATTCAAGTTGGAGACATTGATTTGTTCAATTTACCCTTTGACAATTATAATTGGATTACAGAGCAGTTTGCAACTCTCAAAAAGGATGTCGACTACAAAGTTACAAGAACTGTCCAAGGGGATGTTGAAATTGGATTCCAGGTGTCGCCAAGTTATGGTTCAAATAATGCCAATAGCCAGACCCTGACTTCCACCAACTTTGGGGCCGGGGTTGTTTTGAATGTGCCGATAAAATCCTCGGCATTTGCATTTAACACTGGCATCATATTTAATAATATGCGACTTAAGAATGAAGAATCAATTCTTGCAACATCTGAAGCCTCAATGGAAGAGGATAAATACAATAAGGAAGAAACGAGTCTTAAGAATTTGGATATACCTATTAATATTATGTACAAGATCCCTAGTAAAAGAAACTTTATTTTTATTCAAGCAGGGATGTCGTCCTATTTAACGTTTAATGAAAATGCGGTAGCAACAAAAACGACCTTCCGTGAGGTAGAGGTATATCACGATGTTAATGGGACTATGCAGAGTTACAGGGTTAAGGAAGAGATATCTTCAAAAAAAGAATCAGACTATAAAGGAAGTCGGTTACACCCCTTTGGTACAATTAATTTATCCATTGGTTATAAGGCTCCTTTATCGGATCGGGTAAAATATGAAATACAACCCTTTTATAAGTTACCGTTAAATTCTATATCCACTGATAATACCAAAGTTCCGATGGGCGGTATAGCCTTAAAAGTTTCCCTGAATCCATGATTGTATTCTGGAAAATCAGTATTTATAAATAAAATGATATGGAAATATAGCTGTGAGTCGGACATTTGGATACATGCAGATAATTCTGGCAGCATAGTTTTCTAGAGCCTTTAAATATATTTTATTGATTGAACTACGTTGGATGGGTTTAGATAAGAACAGGTATTCATTATCATTGGAATAAATTGTCTTTAAGTCCACTGGAATAATGTGAATGAGTACACGAAATAAGACATAGGTTGGAAAATCACTAGAATTTGAATTAGTTGTTGTTTTTATTTATCAAAAGTCTCTATTGTTCTTGATAGGGGCTTTTTTTGTATCCTCAGTTAATCCAAGTTATTGTATTTGTCATCCATGTTAAATAGTGCGTTGAAATAGCATATCTCTTGACATTTAGTATGATATATTGTTCGTCGGATAAACAAGTTTATGAGCCGCCTTGTCCAATGTCTTTTATTGAACTTAGCCATATTTAGGATCGATTTTTCATTCTCGTTTGGATTATTTTAAAAAAAAATTAAAAGCATGTAGCGTTTAGTAAAGCTTTAACGTAATGGGGTTATTAACATTAAAAAACAAAAATTACATGAAAAACAAGATTAAATTTCCATTGTATTACTTTTTTATTAGTATGGCTTTAGCCCCAGTTTTGACAACGTCTTGTAGTAAGGATGACGACAATGATTCGGATTCAAAAGTAGCGGCCCCTACCCTAAGCAATGCCAGTGAACTTATGGCTACTTCGTTTAAAGCATCCTGGTCGAAAGTGGATTTGGCGGATAGTTACCTCATTGAAGTTTCCACCAAAGCTGATTTTAGTACTTCGGTTACGGGTTACAATAAAAAATCGGTTACCACCAACAGTACCACAATCAGTGGATTAGAAGGGGAAACCAAATATTATTTCAGGGTCTACGCAAAAGATGGTGGTGACGTGTCAAAAGCATCTGCAGCTAAAGATGCTACGACCACTAAACTAATAGCTGGACCAGTGCTAAAGGATGCAACTGATATTCAGAATACATCATTCAAAATTGAGTGGAGTGCAATAACCGGAGCAGATAAGTACCTGGTAGAAGTTTCCACCAAATCGGATTTTAGCTCTACCGTTGCCGGTTTTAATAAGAAGGAGGTAAGTGAATTATCCGCAGCAGTAAGCGGTTTGACAACCAAAACCAAGTATTACGTTAGGGTTTATACCAAAAAAGGTACAGATGTATCCAAACCATCGCCGGTCAAGGAAATTACAACAAGTTGATTGTGATAAAGTGTTTTTAATAGAGGCTACCCTAAAAAGGTAGCCTTTTTTGTAATTAAGTAATATCTAACTGCACTAGCCATTCAATGCATTGATTTGTCGACCATCCAATAGATTGATGGTTCGTGAACCGTACGTAGCATTCTTTTCTGAGTGGGTAACTTGAATTATGGTAACCCCTTCATTATTCAATTGCTTGAAAAGTTCCATAATCTCCTCGCCCTGTTTGGAGTTTAAGTTTCCGGTAGGCTCGTCGGCCAAAATAAGTTTCGGAGATGAAATTAATGCCCGCGCAATACCAACCAATTGTTGTTGTCCACCACTCAGCTGTGAAGGAAAAAGATCTTTCTTTCCAACTATATTAAAACGATCCAAGGTATCAGCCACCAAGGATTTCCGTTCAGATCCGCCGACTTTCTTATACAACAAGGGCATTTCCAGATTTTCCTTTACCGTTAGGTCATCCAACAAGTGGTAGGATTGAAATACAAAGCCAATATATTGTTTGTACAAATTGGCTCGATTCTTTTCTTTTAAGGTGTGAACTGGCTCGTTCAAAAAACTGTATTCCCCTTCGTCAAAATTATCCAGCATGCCAATAACATTGAGCAGCGTTGATTTACCGGAGCCTGAGGGACCCATAACCGAAATAAACTCCCCTTCTGCCACAGTGAGGTTTATATCCTTTAACAAGAATATACGTTGCCCGCCTGAGTTCACCCATTTAAAAATGTTGTTTAGTTGTAATAGCATAATTATTGTTTTTCATTTGCTCGAACGGAGTCAAGTTATTATTCCTATGTCGTCCTGGTTTTCGATAACGGCCGCAATAAAATTTTAGATTTATTTTTCACTCCGTTCTTAAACTTTTAAGAGGTTTGATCAATGCTGCCCCTATAGACTGGTAGCTAATTGTCGCTACGGCAACAGCCATAGCAATCATACCTGCACTCAGGAATATTTCCCATCCAATATCCACCTTATAGGCAAAATCCTCCAACCATCGGTTCATCATATACCATCCTATAGGTATCGCAATAAGTATGGCAATAACAATCAACTTCAAAAAATCCAAGGTCAACAGTTTATAAATACTTTCAAAGGGAGCTCCTAAAACCAACCGAATACTTATTTCCTTTTTTCTTTGTTCCACCATAAAGGCGGACAGTGCAAACAGCCCTAAACATGCCACTAAAATAGCAAACAGGGCAAAGCTGTTGAATATTTTCCCCATACGTTGCACATCCTCGTGCATTTGGGTAAATTTCTGATCTAAAAAGGAATAAGCGAAGGCTTGGTTGGGTACATTTTTGTTCCAAATGGCTTCAATGGCTGCCAAGCCCCCCCCAATATTATCCGACTTAAGTTTTACCGAAATTGCACCGAGGTCATTGTTTGCAACAACTAAGGTAAGAGCGCTTATATCTTCCTTCAAGGATTTAAAATGGAAATCCTGTACCACCCCTACAATGGTCCAGTCCCTACCATTGTTAATATGCTTTCCAATAGGGTTCTCATAACCGAGATCCTGGGCCATTTTCGCATTAATAATCATCGAATTAATGGAGTCGGAAGCAATTTCCCTGGAAAAATCCCTACCCTCCTTCACCTTTACCCCCAGTGTTTTTATGTAATCATAATCCACTCGCCAAACTTGCGCAGGTATCCCACGATCTTCAATCCCCTCCCCCACTTTTTTAAAAGTATTGCCATTCCTTTTGGCGCCATCGATTGGTAAATAATCACTTTTTGTTACAGCTTGTACTTGAGGAAGCTGTAACAATTGTGCCTTGAAGCTTTCCGATTTATTTCCCAAAATATTGGCCCCTTCCAAAATCACAACCTGATCTTTGTCGTAACCCAGTTCTTTATGTAGGATATAGTCCATTTGCTTGTAAATGATCAATGTTCCGATAATCAGGATAACGGATGCAGCAAACTGAAACACGACCAAACCGCTTCTAAGATTTCCGCTCTTACTGCCGACACTAAGGCTCCCTTTTAGAACATTAACAGGTCTAAAGGAAGAAAGATAAAATGCAGGGTACATTCCTGCTATAATTCCAATAAATAGGGCCGAGGATGCCATAAGCGGTACAAACCACCAAACCTCCCAGGGAAATAAAATGGACTTTGCTGCAATTTCATTAAAGGTGGGTAGCAAGACCCAGGCTAACATCAGCCCCAATAAAAAGGAGATTAGACTGTACAGTACCGATTCGGTAAGAAATTGTGCAACCAAGTTACTTTTGTAAGCCCCAACAGTTTTACGCATTCCTACTTCCTTTGCCCTATTGGCCGATTTGGCGGTTGAAAGGTTAATGAAATTGATACAGGCCAATAATAAAATAAACCCTGCTATGGCTCCAAAAAGCCAAACAAACCGAATATCACCATGTTTTAGACCATCCCCCATAGCAAGATCTGATCGTAAATGTATATCGGCAATGGGTTGCAACTTGTATTCAACAGTTTTTAGGACTTGGATAAAAGCTGGGTCACGTCCATACGCCAATTGGGCCGGGATGATGTAGTTTTCCATTATGGAAAACATTTTTTTCTCCAAGGCTGGAATACTGGCATTTTCGTCTACGAGAACATAGGTGAAATAATTCTGATTGGTCCAGCTCATATTCGTATCCTCTATGGGTAACAAAAAATTAAACTGGAGATGGGATTTTTTGGGAAAATCTGGCATAACGCCGGTAATCGTATAAGGTCTTGAGGTGTTGTTATCCAATACAATAGACTTGCCCAGGGCATTCCCTTCAGGGAAATATTTATCTGCCTTGGATTTGGAAATTACAATATTGCCAGGTTGTAACAAGGCCTCCTTGGTATTTCCCTGTACCAAGGTTATCTCAAGAATTTCAAGGATGTTCTGGTTGGCAAATACAAACCCGTCCTCAAAATTGTTCTGGGATTCACCCGTTAATCGCAGACCACGTTTACCAGCGCCAAAGAGCTCGCTCATATTTATTTTTCCAGCCTTTTCTATCTCCGGAAAATCGGATTGTAGGGCATCCGCAAAAGGCAATTGAAAATGGACGCTCTTTTTAATTTCACCATCCATAAAACCCTGCAAAACAACCCGATAAATACGGTCCTTGTTTTTGTATTGCTGGTCATAGCTGAGTTCATCTTTAATGAATAATGCAATCAACAGACATGCCGCAATGCTCATGGCAAAACCACCGACCTTAATAAAGGTGAAGAGCTTATCACTCTTAATGCTTCTCCAAGCAATTTTTAGATAATTTTTTATCATTATTGTTGATTTTATTGATTGATGATTATTCGTTTCTCAACGATTCTGCCGGGTTGACCATTGCCGTTTTAAACGATTGGGAGAGGATTGACAATGCTGCTACCAGTAGTACTACAATGAGTGGCACTACGAACATCCAAATACTTAGGTCAATTTTGAAGGCATATTTTTCCAACCATTTTTGGGTCACAAAATAGATGATCGGTAGTGCTATTGCCCCCGACAGCAGCACCAGGCTAAGCAATTTACTTGGAATTATAGCCAAGGCTTGTCCCACCGTGGCGCCCATAACTTTCCGAACACTTATCTCCTTGGTCTTTTGCATAGCCATATGCGAACCCAGACCGAATAGACCCAAAGCAGCAATAAAAATTGCCAACAATGAAAACACCAAACAGATGATCCCAAATTTCGATTCGGCCTGGTACTGCCGATTAAAATAGTCGTCCATAAAAAAGGAGTTGTACAAATCGTTTGGAAAAAACTCTTTGAATTTGGACTCTATTTGGCCTGTGGTTTCACGAATATTACCAGCGGCTATATTTACAGTTACGAACGAGACCCCGTAGCCCATGAGATTCATAAAGACAATTGGGTCATACCCTTTTTGAAGTGATTGTTGATGATGGTCTTCCACTACTCCGATTATGTCAGCTGTTCTATCAATAGGGCCATACTTAAAAATCATCTTTTTGTTGATAGCCGCTTCAGGTTCTGAAAACCCTAATATTCTTGCCGCCGAACGGTTGATCAGGACCCTATGACCGGACGGAACCGGACCTTCCCTTGTATACAATGAACTAGTATCTTCCTTCACAAAATCTCTTCCTGCCAAGAGGTCGATGTCGTAGGTCTTCATAAAATCCTGATCTATAATTACGAAATTGGCACTGACCCCCAATTCTCTTGGTTTATGCACCTGTCTTATGGTATTCCCTTGTACAATTGGTTTTCCTGGTATTTCATCGGACAAGGCAACACTATTGATTCTTGGGTTTTGAACCAATTCCATTTTAAAAGATTCCACTTTCAGTTGGGTGGTTGAATCAGCATAAGTTGGTGCTGCAAAGACGAGATTTTGTTCAGCATTGAAACCAAGGTCCTGGTTCTGCATGTATGAAAATTGGTTATAAACAATGTAGGTTCCTGCAATAAGGGCTATTGAAATGGCAAATTGAGAAACTACCATAGCCTTTTGTAGTGTATTCCCTTTTGTTGTTTTATGGAATTTACCCCGAAGAACTTCAATGGGTACAAATCCGGACAATACAAAGGCTGGATATAGACCTGCTAAAACTCCCCCGATAAGAAATATACCTATCATGGCCCACCAGACTTGCCATTCACCCCACATTCCAAAGCTTAACACCTCTATTCCGACCAATGAATTAAAAGAGGGAATCAACAAATTAATAAATACAAATGCTATGATAACTGCAAAAAAATTAATGAGGAGCGATTCAAATAGAAATTGATGTATAAGCACTGATCTAGGGGCGCCAACCACCTTTTTGATCCCGACTTCTTTGGCTCTCTCCATCGATTTGGCAGTAGATAGGTTGATGAAATTAATCATGGCAATGGCAATGATAAAACCCGCTACGATCAATAAAAAGTACAAGGTACCTTCGCTGTTATTGGCAGAAATCTCTTTTAATAAATGAGATTTTAAATGAATGTCCTTAACTGGTTGTAATGCCATTTTTGCTTCAAAACCGTGCTCAATCATAATATCCCCCAAATATTTTTTTACGAATTCCGGAAACTTGGCTTCAACGGTCTTCTGACTTGTTCCCGGTTTTAGTTTAATGTAATTGTAAAATTCCGGCCATACCCAACTGTTGGCATGATCGCCATTTGGGCCGAAGATGTTATAGGAAACAATCATACCCATAGGTAAGTGCGTATTGTCCAGCCGTTCTTTAAAGACACCGGTTACCTTCAATTTAAAATTATCATTGACCTCTATCATTTTTTCAATAGGGTCTTCATTCCCGAAAAAGCGATGGGCTATTTTCTCGCTCAGTATGATGGAGATAGGTTCATTGAGTGCTGTTGCGGCATCACCTTGAATGAATTGTAAATCGAAAAGATCGATAATCGAATTATCGGCAAAATAAATATGATCATCATTGGCATCAGATTTTATTTCGTCACCAAAGGTATTGGTATATGAAATATTCATGGTACCAGAAAACGCCATCGGCTTATCGGCGATACGCGTATAACTTTCAACTTCCGGAAAATCCGATAGCATGGCCCGGCCCGTCATAGGGTGATTTGTCGCTGAAGTAACAAAACCATTGTCGCCCAAGTTTGTAGTCAGGGTAACCCTATACAGGTCATCAACATCAGGAATAAAGGTATCATAGCTTTTTTCGAATGTGATGTATTGTGTCAACAGGATAAATGCCGTTATTCCAATTGATAGCCCTAAGACATTGATGCCAGTAAACAGTTTGTTCCTTAAAAAGAATCGTAAGGCAATTTTTAGATGATTTTTTAGCATGATTCCTGTTTTTAGTCCTCCCTCTAGTCCCGCCCTAGACGGGGAAACAGTTCGGTTTTTGATTTAAATTTTAACGTCTTCGTATCAATTGCACATCATTGGATATTCTTAGATATAGGATAATCCTTACTGCTACCGCCATCGCTCTACTGATTACTTTATTATTCCGTTCTCAAACTTTTTACCGGGTTGGCATTAGCCGCTTTAATGGCCTGAAAACTCACGGTTAATATTGTAATCGCCAACGATCCAATAACGGCAAAAGCGAAGATCCACCACTCCAAGATTACATGGTATGGATAGTCTTGCAGCCAACCGTTCATAACGTAGTATGAAATAGGTATGGCTATAAAACAAGAAATGATTACCAGTTTTAAAAAATCTTTGGAAAGCATGTTCCACACGTTGAATACTGTGGCTCCTAGAACCTTCCGGACCCCAATTTCCTTGGTACGCTGTTCCGCAACAAATGATGTGAGTCCGAATAGGCCAAGACAACTTATTAATATGGCCAAGGCCGTAAAAATTCCAGATAAGGTTCCAATGCGTTCTTCAGCAGCAAATTTTTCGCCATATTCATCATCCACAAAATCATATTGAAAAGGAAGGTTGGGAAAATGTTCTTTAAACAGATTTTCAATAATCGCCATGTTCTGACTTGCACTTTGATTTGGATTCAATCTTAAATTGTAGAAACTGGAATTGCCGTGTTTATCAAAAACATAAACACCCTGCTTAACAGGTTCATATGGCGATTGCGTAATCATGTCTTCAACAACACCAATAATTTTTAAGGGCGGACCCGGATCTTCTTCATCATCATCTTTCAAAAACTTGCCAACTGGATCCTTGATGCCCATGTATTTTACTGCAGTCCGATTGATCAATACTGCGTTTGAATCGGTAGCGAACTCCCTCGAAAAATCTCGACCATCAACAATTTTCATACCCAAAGACTTAACGTATTCCGGAGTTACTTCGGTCCATGCCAAATCTTCTTGAAAACCTTCGGGCTTCCCCTCCCAATCAAATCCACTGCGGTTGGACCAAATCTGTGTGGTTGGACTGCTGGAAGCCGACATTTCGATTACCGCACCTGAATTTAAAAATTCGCTTCGCATTAAATCATATTTACCTTCAAAATCTTGACTGAAGGTAGGTATCTGAACAAGGCCAGCTTTATCATACCCCACGGGTCGGTTTTTGGCATAATTGATCTGCTGCATTACGATGACGGTTCCAATAATAAAGGCCACGGAAACAGTAAACTGCAGTACGACCAAAATTTTTCTGGGCAAGCCGGCATATTTTCCGGATGTGAAGGTTCCTTTTAATACATCCACTGGTCTAAAAGAAGATAGATAAAGTGCCGGATAGCTACCTGCCACTAAAGCAGTAATCGTTATAAACACCAATGATACAATCCAAAAATTAGTGCTGTTCCAAGGGAACGAAATTTCCTTCTTGGATAAATCATTGAATCCGTTCATGGACAATAAAACTATTATCACGGCAATAATAAACGCAAACAATACCACTAAGAAAGATTCACTCAAAAACTGGTTGATCAATTGATTTCTTTGTGAGCCAATGGATTTTCGAATCCCCACTTCCTTGGCTCTTTTTTCGGACCTAGCCGTACTAAGGTTCATGAAATTTATACATGCCAATAGCAATACAAAAGCTCCAATTATTCCGAATAACCACACATATTTTATGCGCCCACCAACTTGCTCCCCGTTTTCGAAATTGCCTCGTAGGTACCAATCTTTCATTGGAAAGAGAAATATTTTTGGATTGAATTCCGCCGTATCCTCGTTTGCATTTTTTTTCACATTCAGAATGGCCTCGGTAACTTTTTCCATTGTTGAATTGTCAGCAATCTGGACAAACATCTGAAAGGAGTTATTTCCCCATTGATCTTCAGCATTCTTCATCCATTCTTGGGTCGCGATCATTTTGTCCCACGGCATTAGGAATTCGACATCATTAAATGAATTATTAAAAGGAATATCCTCATATACCGCACTCACCATTACATCGTATTGATTGTTTACTTTTAAGGTTTTACCAATAGGATCCTCATTACCAAAAAGTGCATGGGAGACGGATTCGGACAGCATTACGGAATTTAGTTCTCGCAAACCATCTTTCTCCCCTTTTATAATTTTTAAATCCAACATTTCAGGAGCTTCCCGCTGCATAAAATTTCCTGTTTTGGAAAGACTTTTCTCTTTGTATCGCAGATATCTGGAAATGTTCCAAGAAGACATCACCAAATGCTTAAAGTTATCTGCATAACCGTCACGTAACACTTTTTCCAAGGGTCGGGGTATCGCAGGGCCTGTACCGGTTTCTTGGTTAAATGTTTGTGATTGGAACACTTGGGCAATACTGTCTTTGTTTTTAAAATAGCTGTTATGACTAAGTTCATCTTGGATCCATAGACCAATTATGAGCGTTACCGCCATTCCCAAGGCAAGCCCGCCAACATTTATTACGGAATAGCCCTTATTTTTCCATAGGTTCCTCCAAGCTATTTTTAAATAGTTCTTAAACATGATTTGCGTTTTTGATTTGATTGATGATATGTGTTTTCAACTTTTAGCTGTTCACTTTCTACTATACATAACTTATTTTTACTATCAACTGCGAATTGATCGAACCACCCCTTCCGTTTTCTGCCCTCCATGCCACCTTCCCCACACTTAATACCGTTGGCCAAATCCGTTCGCCTTGGTCACTGCTCACTGGCTACTAACAACCGTTTCCTTTATCACTCCGTTCGTAAACTTTTTACCGGGTTAACAATGGCCGCTTTAATGGTATGAAAACTGACCGTAAATAACGCCACTGCTATAACCATAGCTCCCACCCCCAAAAATATGAGTGGATCGATGGATATACGATATTCATAATTCTCGATCCATATCTGCATGATATACCAGGCCAAGGGGACTGCAATTAAAAGACTGAGCAATACCAGTTTTGCAAAGTGAATTGATATCATACCAACAATACTCTTCACCGATGCTCCCATAACTTTTCGTATCCCTATTTCCTTGGTTCTCAACTCTATGACCATTAATGATATGGCAAAAAGGCCTAAACAGGAAAGGAATATAGCTATGGCCGATGCAGTACTAAATACTGTGGTCATAACTATTTCGCCCTCGTACCAGGCCTGTAGATTCTCATCCAAAAAGGAAGCGTTGAAGAGGGCATTATCCGTAAGCTTTTCCCAAACTAATGCGATATGTTCCATCACCAACTGTGGATTATCCGATTTAACCTTTAGGAAAATATAATTTATACGTTCCGTTGCGGATAGATGAATGGCAATTGGATATGACTTATCGGACGGAGAATAGGCATTAAAATCTGGTATTACTCCTATAATCCTATTCCCCAATCCTGCTTCTTCCCCTCCAAAATATTTACCAATGGGATCAGATTCTCCCATAGCCTTTACAAAGCTTTCGGTAACCACAAACGCATTTATTGTATCCGTAGCAAAGGCAGGATCAAAATCCCTTCCCTTAATAATTGGAATTTGCAAAGTCTTTAAAAAATCATAATCCGCCAAGAGCCAATCGGCCGAAACCTGGTTTTGTTTATAATCGAACCCTACAACCGACCTGACAGTAACCTTGTCCAAGCCCCTTCCTAAATTACCACCTGTCCCGGTAATGGAAACAATATTGGGATCGTTTTGAAGTTCGTTCCGCATACGCGCCAATATTTTTCTACCATCTTGTTGGAAACCTACAGGAATACTTATAACCTGCTCCTTTTCAAAACCTATAGGTACTTCCCTTAAAAAATCCAGTTGTTGGCCTGCTATCCAACTTATGCAGATTAACAGGCTGGAAATGGCAAACTGACTTACCAACAAGCTATTGCGAAGCGCTCCTGGTCTCTTGGTGGAGATCTTACCCTTTAAGACGCCAACCAAATTAAAGTTGGCCATTTTTAAGGCTGGGTATCCCCCAGCAATCAGGGTTACCAGTAAAAAGACGCCTATCATAATTGCCAAAAAGGTGGGCTGGAATAGCGCCGAAATTTCAATACCACCTCCAAATTGAGCATTAAAGACGGGTATCAATTGGGAAGCTAGGCCCAATCCCAACATAAAACCAATAAAATAGAGCAGCAATGCTTCTCCCCATAATTGCATAAAAAGTTGCCCCTTATAGGCCCCTAGAGTCTGCCTTACTCCCAGCTCACGGCTTCTTTTAAAAGAATTGGCCATGTTAAGGTTTACAAAATTAAAACAGGCAATCAATAGAATAAAGGCCCCCAAAGACATAAGGGCATATACCAATAGCTTGGAAGAACTCCTTTCCCCTGAAAAATGAATATCATTTATATTGGTGAGGTTTATGCTCAATAGTTCGGAGGATTTCTGAACATCCGACCGACCCGACCTTAGTTGGGCCAATTGATCGGGATAGTATTTTTCCACAAAAGGTTCCAGTTTCATAGCAACTTTTTGTAGATCACTATTTTTGGAGATTTTGACAAAAACACTGGATCCATTCGAGCCCCAATTATTATGAAGTTGTGCATAATTGGGAAGTGATTGGATGCGGGCTACCGCATCAAAACGAATACTGGAATTATTTGGACAGTCTTTGACCACAGCCGTTACGGTGTAATATTCCACGTCTTCGCCTCTGCCTATTTTTAGCTCCTTCCCTATGGGATCCGATTCCCCAAAAATGGCCTTGGCCGTAGTTTCGCTTAAAGCTATGTCTTGAAAATCGGAAAGTGCCGTGCTACCATTACCAATAAGTACCGGAAAATTGAACATATCAAAAAAATTGGGATCGGTCCTAACAACCACCCGTTCAATATTTTTTTCCTCGTATGAGAAATTTTCAGGCATCCCCATATTTACCACTATAGCGGCCTCCACTTCCGGAATATCGGTCCTTAAAGCAGCCGCGGCAGGCAATGGCATCTGGGAACTCATTTCAGTACCCTGGGCACTGTTTATAAGGCGGGAAGTTCTAAACAGCTGGGGCTTATCCCTGTGGAAAGAATCAAAACTCAGATGAAAATAGGCCGTCAAAAATAAAAGGATACAAATGGAAAAAGCGATGGCCAAACCAAAAATATGAATGGCGGAATGCAATTTATTTCTCCGCATATTTCGCCAAGCGATTTTAAAATAATTCCTAAACATGATCTTCGTTTTGATTTGATTGATGATATGAGTTTTGATTACTATCTATCCACTATCCATTGTTTACTGTTCAATTATCACTGTATACATCATACTTCCCACTTTCCGATTAACTATTCTGTACGTAAACTTTTTACCGGATTTACTATGGCCGCCTTTATACTTTGGTAGCTTACAGTTAGTACCGCTATGGTGAGGGCTATTAGCGCTGCAAATACAAATACCCACCAACTAATTTCTATTCTATAGGTAAAATCCTCGAGCCACTTGTTCATTAAGTACCAGCCAACGGGCAGGGAAACTATAATGGCTACCCCTACCATTTTTAGAAAGTCGGTCGTAAGATGATAAGTTATTTGGCCAATACTGGCGCCAAGGACTTTTCGGATGCCAATCTCCTTGGTGCGTTTTTGGGCATTGAAGGCCGCTAGGCCAAACAATCCAAGGCATGCGATTAAAATGGACAATATGGTAAAGGTCACGAAAATGCGTCCTAACTGCTGCTCTGCTTCATAGGTGGTATTAAAGGAGTCCTCCATAAATCGATAGCCGAAAGGCTGCCCCGGTGCGACTTTGTTCCATATTCCTTCAATACTTGAAATCGAGTGTGAAAAATTCCCAGCCTCAAGTTTTACGGCCAAAGAACCGGTAGACCTTCCCAAAGTCATACTCAAGGCGCCAATATTTTCCCTGAGCGATTCATAATTAAAATCTTTGATGACACCAATAATTGTAAAATTGTTAGAAGTCCCATTTTCAAAATTGCGAATAATTCGCATTCCCAAGGCTTCTTTGGGCTTCACTCCCAAAATGGCAACCGCCGACTCGTTGATCAGCATAGCCGTAGAGTCGGTACCAAACTGTCTATCAAAATTCCTGCCCTCCAGGATTTCCATATTCATAGTGGGGATATAATCATCGTCAACATTCCATATCTGCATATTTATGGAATTTTCCGCCGTTGCCCCCCCTTCCTTAAAAAAGGAGGTATTACTTCGAACGGATGGAGTTGGTAAAAAACTGCTCAACGTTGCACTTTCCACTTGGCCAAGTTGTTCCACCTGCTCCTTAAAAGTGGTAGCTTTATCGCCCAATGTATATACATCATCAACAATCAGAACCTGATCTTTTGTAAAACCCAGATCTTTACTTTGAATGAACTTCAATTGCATAAAGACTACCAAAGTGCTTACTATTAAAAATATTGAAATAGCAAATTGAAATACCACAAGTAAACTTCTAATGTTTCCTCCACCAGTACTAGTTGCTCCTGCCCCCTTAAGCACCTTCACCGGCGCAAAACGCGACATAAAGAATGCAGGATACATTCCAGAAAAGAGTGCTAAAACCGTAGCACCAACAAATAAGGCAATCCAGAAAATGGGATTGGTAAACGGTATGGAAATGGACTTCCCGGAAAGTGCATTAAAATAAGGGATGGCCACTATTGCTATGCCCAAGCAAAACAAAAGGGAGATAAAGGAAATTAAACCCGATTCGGTCAAAAATTGCCGTATCAAGGCAGATTTGTCCGACCCCAAAGTTTTGCGAATACCAACTTCTTTTGCCCGTTTAAGGGACTGTGCCGTTGATAGGTTCATAAAATTAACACTGGCCAATAATATCAAGAACAAGCCAATGAACGAAAGAATATAGACATTTTGAATACTACTATTTGGACTTAGTTCATGGTCTTTGTTAGAATACAGATGTATATCCTTTAATGCTATGGTGTTATAATACAGGTAATTACCAGAGGCCGCCAACTGTTCTTCGGTTACACCGGGCAGAAATGTCTGTACATACGGCATTATGTATGTACCGACCATGGACTGTAAGGGCTCCTGAAGATTGGCTATATCTGCACCTGGTATCAGCTTAATAAATGTGAAAAAATTATGACTGGTCCATTCCTGATTTTGCGCATCTTCATTCCCTGCCATCGCCATAAAAACATTGTGATTTCTAAGAAATGAACGCTCTGGCATATCCTCTATTACGCCTGTTACAGTATAGGTATCGGTGTTGTTCAATATCAAACTTTGACCTACAGCTTTTTTTAATCCGAAATGTTTTAGGGCTGCCGTCTTGGTCAGGACTAAGGTGTTGGGTTCTTTTAGGGCAGTTTGCACATCCCCAACCAACAGTTCAAGACCGAACATCTCAAAGAAAGTAGCATCCACAAAGGTTGCACTTTGTTCCTTTATGTTGGCTTCCGTATTGCTCTTTCTAAGGAGCATACTGCCCAAATTCCTAAATCTAGTAGTTAATTCAACCTGGGAAAAATCGCTTTCCATTGCTGCAGCCATTGGTGCTGAAACTTGTGCAGATTTACTCTCCGTTCCACCAAATTTTATATCTGTATTTATTCTATAAATGCGATCGGCATCAGGGAACATCGTATCAAAATTCATCTCATCGTAGATGTATAAAGATATGAGCAGTCCCCCGGCCATTCCAATGGCCAGACCAAACGTATTTAGAAATGCAAAAAAGGGCTGCCTTTTAAGGCTTCTCCATGCAATTTTAATGTAATTTTTAAACATGATTAGTGTTTTTTGGCACTGATACTTGTTCAGTTCCTATTGATTTTGATGAATAAACTCCTTTATTGCATATTGTATAAACCTCCCAGGATTCAAAACCATGTAGGTTTCCTATTCTTATTAGTTAAACTTTCCTAGCACAGCCTAGTATTTTACATCAAGGCCCCCATAGCCCTATTATGGCTTTCGGTGGCAATCTGCCCATCAAATAAGTTTACCACTCTGTGCGCATAGTGAGAATCCCGGTCCGAGTGGGTAACCATCACAATGGTGGTTCCTTCCTGATTCAACTCTGTTAATAGGTTCATCACTTCGATCCCGTTTTTAGAGTCCAAGTTTCCTGTAGGCTCATCTGCCAAGATCAACTTGGGATTGGTAACCACTGCCCTTGAAATTGCTACACGCTGTTGTTGACCTCCAGAAAGTTGTTGTGGAAAATGCTTTTCCCTGTGCGCTATTTTCATTCGTTCCAATACGGCCATTACCTTTTGCTTGCGCTCACTCTTATTCATTTTAAGATAGATCAATGGCAATTCGACATTTTCAAAGACGGTAAGTTCATCTATCAAATTAAAACTCTGGAAAACAAAACCCAGGTTTCCTTTTCGTAATTGGGTACGTTGATTTTCCTTTAGGTGCCCCACTTCATGGCCAGCGAATTGATAACTTCCAGAGGTAGGATTATCCAACATACCAATAATGTTCAACAAGGTAGACTTACCACAACCCGAAGGTCCCATTATGGCTACAAATTCGCCCTCCTGAACCTTGAGGTTTACATTGTTCAAGGCCAATGTCTCCACTTCTTCGGTCCTAAAGCTTTTTTTTAGATTTTGTATTTGTATCATTCTTCGATTGGATTTTAAGTGTTATAATTAAAGACTTCTATAATTCTTTTTAGTTACAGTTTTTTTAGTGTTATTTTTTCTGCTAGACCACCTTTCGTCTCCGCTCAGGGTTCTTTTTTCCTAATTGGGTAGCTGAGCCAAGCCGAAGTTATTTCAGCACTATATTATCGGCATCTCCAAAACTATCATAATTGGAGGTGATTACTTTTTCTCCATTCTCCAATCCTTCCAGCACTTCATAATATCTGGAGTTTTGTTTTCCTATTCTTATATTCCGCTTCAATGCCTCATTACCATCCGGGTTTACCACAAATATCCATTGTCCCCCGGTACTTTGGAAAAAACTTCCTTTGGGCAGCAAGAGTGCATCACTGGATTCGCCCAACTGAAGTTTTATATTATAACTTTGCCCTGCACGGATGTTTTGTGGTTTTTCACCTATAAAGACCAAATCGATCTTGAACTTGCCATTGCGCACTTCAGGATATACCTTTCTCAACCGCAGGGTATGCTCTGTTCCATTACGCTCAAAAGTTGCATTTAAATCGCGTTTCACACGATCTATGTAATGTTCATCTATATCTGCCTCGATCTTATAATCTGTGAGTACATTTACTTGCCCAATACGTTGGCCTTGACTTATATTCTGTCCTATTTCGGCATCTAAAAACCCCAATTGCCCATCTGCGGGTGCACGTACGTTCAAATGGTCCAGGCGTTCGTAAACCATAGTAAGGGTCTTGCGCATACGTTCCAGATCTGCATCCAATCCCGCCAAGGAGGTGCTGCGCATTTCATCGTCATGTTCGGTCTGTAGTTTGACTATTTCATATTGCTTTTGGGATAGCTCAAAATTCTCTTTCGATACTAAATACTCCTCCTTTGAAATCAATTCATCATCGTATAATTCCTGGTTCTGTTCAAAATTCCGTTTCAATTTTGTTAAATCGTACTGCGCGTTGGCCAAAGATTTTCTACCCTCAACCTGTCTGGAATCAAATGTTATTTTGGTAGACCTTAGGTCGTTCTGCTTAAGTGCCAAATTGCTTTCACTGTTCAATATTTGCTCATATAGACCAATATTCTCCAGTTTAAGGATAATATCCCCTTTTTGTACCATGGCCCCTTCCTCAATCAGTTTTTCGGTTACACGCCCCCCTTCGTAGGCATCCATGTATATGGTAGCAATAGGGGCCACCGTACCGTTGATGGTGATATAATCATCAAATTTTCCCTGTACCACCTCTGCTATGGACAATTTATCCTTTTCCGTTCTAAAAGTATGGCCCGTATTGGCCGTTATCATTTTCCAACCCATAAATAGCATGATAACTCCAATAGCAATATACCCGTAGTGCTTTGGCCTTAATCCTTTCTTCTTTTCTAATTGTATATCCATTTTAATTGGTGCTATTAATGTTAAAAATAGGTAGACCTTGATAAAAGGCCAGTGTATTCTGGTTAATTTGAAGCAGTAGTTTTACCTGTAGATTTTTATTTTGTGATGTGGCGTACATGGACTTTGCAAGATTAAGTTCCATTATCGTAAACAAGCCCTTTTCATATTTTTTTTGTGCCACTCCAAAAGCCTGTTCCTGGGCCATAATTTGCTTTTCACTCTGAATGAGCTCAACATTTAGCGCCTTATTCTCTTGAACAAGTTGTTGTATGGCCTTAAAAATTTCCTGCTCCTGTATTTCCAGATTATTTTCCTCCCTTTTTAAAGCAATTTTTCGTTGCTTGATGGCAGAACGCGTAGACCAGGCATTAAAAATGGGAACATTAAGCGAAAATCCCACATATCTGGATGCATTGTCCTGAATTTGATTTTTAAATGGAATTGTAACGCCCAAGGTGTCCCTAGTAGTTTCATAGTATCCGGTGCCATAGCCGGTAGCAAAGGAAAGTGATGGGTAAAGCGCTCCCCTGGCAACACTAAGTTGTTTTTTGACTGCCTCAGTTCTATACCTTTGGGCCTTGAGAAGGGGTACGAAATCCTTGGCCAGGCCGTAAATACTATCTGTTGACAGCTTGTTATCGGCCATTGTATTGGGTACTAAAGGGTTTATTTGCAGGGTATGGGCATTTTCCAAATTCATTTCCTGTATCAGGGTAAGCTTTGCGGCCTGTAACAGATTTTCATTCTGGGTAACGTTCAACTGATCCGTATACAATACGGATTCTGCTTCATATAGATCGGCCTTGGCCTTCAACCCTATTTCAATTTGTTTATTTGCCAGTTTAAAATTGTCTTCAGAGATTGCCAATTGCTCCTTTGAAATTGCCAGAAGACTCTCATAAAACTGAATGTCATGATAGGCCGTCATAATCCTAAGGGCCAATAAAAATCGCTGCTGTTGCGACGTTTCCTGTGCAGCCTTCAATAAAAGCTTACTTGCTTTAATAGTGTGGACCTTTTGGAAACCTTGAAAAAGATCAATGGAAGCGTTCAAGGAATAACCATTGGAAAAAAATTCCGTATCGATTATATCATTGGTATTTGGATCTGTAGATCTACCATATCTAATATTATAATCGCCAAAACCGTTAACCCTTGGAAGCATGTCCCTTATTGCCTGGTTATAATTCTCTTTACCCGAATCTTCCAGATATTGATAGTCCAGCAGCGTAAGATTATGTTCCAAGGCATAGGAAATGCAATTTTCCAAGGTCCAGTTCTCCTGACCAGTGGCGACAACACAGCTAAACAAAAACAAAAGAAGCAATTTTCCTTCTATAAAATTCATAATACAAACAGGGTTAAAAAATCACCAATTCCACCGCTATAACAAGAATTGGCAAAGTACCCTATTCCAAGTCTGTGCCAAATAATTACTATATTGATTTACAGTTAGTTATATTTTTATTTTAGAATGCAACATAGTTGATTGTAAAAAAGTTGTACAACAATTGTCCAATAATTGGACACTATTTATGTCGTTATAATTACAAATTGTAGTTTTGATAAATGAAGTAATTGTCTGCTGGGATAAGAAAGGGAGGTGAAGTGGACTCTTCGTTAAACTTCAACACTAACAACAAATCTATATCCGCCCCACTTATTTCAAGCAAAAGAGATATTTATAAAAACTGATCAAAAAAAATGCCTTATTAATAATATTATGGTCGAGGGAAAAATATTAGTTGTAGACGACAATAAAAGTGTTTTGAGCGCCTTGGAAATCTTGTTGCAATTTGAATACACCAGCATTACCACAATTTCCAATCCAAATCTTATATCTTCCTTTCCCGACTTATCCCAAATTGATGTCGTTTTGTTGGATATGAATTTTTCTGCTGGAGTAAATACGGGAAATGAAGGATTGTTTTGGTTGAAGGAAATTAAGAAAAAGGCACCTCTTACCGCAGTTATCATGATGACTGCTTACGGGGCGGTAGAACTAGCGGTACAGGCGCTAAAAGAGGGAGCATCCGATTTTATATTAAAACCTTGGAACAACGATAAGTTCTTGGCTACCGTAAAAGCGGCTTATATGCTTCGCAAATCCCAGAAAGAAATTAGTAAATTAAAACAAAAGGAAAGTAATTTAAAGCAGGTAATTAATCAGGACAAAAATTATATTATTGGGAATTCGAAGGCACTCACCGCCGTTTTGAACCTTACCAATAAAGTGGCCAAAACCGATGTGAACGTTTTGATTACCGGTGAAAATGGTACTGGCAAAGAACTAATTGCTCGACAATTGCACCGCATGTCTCCCAGACAAAATGAAGTTTTCATCCCGGTCGATATGGGTTCTATATCAGAAAATCTATTCGAAAGTGAGCTATTTGGCCACCTTAAGGGATCGTTTACGGATGCCAAGGAGGACAGGACTGGAAAATTTGAAGCGGCCAATGGAGGCACCCTGTTTTTGGATGAGATAGGCAACCTTTCCCTACAAATGCAGGCTAAACTACTATCCGCCATTCAGAATAAGGTCATAGTACGCGTGGGATCCAATAGACCCATTCCGGTAGATATTAGATTGGTCTGTGCCACCAATGGCAATTTGGAACAAATGGTAACCGATGGTCTCTTTAGAGAGGATCTTTTATATCGAATAAATACCATACATATTCAGGTTCCAGCACTTCGGGATAGAGGGGACGATATTTTGATACTTGCTGATTTTTATCTGAAAAAATATAGCGCCAAATATGCAAAACACGGACTCCGGATAAACGATATTGCCGAAGAAAAGCTGATGCAATACTCATGGCCGGGAAATGTGAGGGAACTTCAGCACACTTTGGAAAGGGCGGTAATCCTTTGCGAAGGAAATATTCTGAAACCTACGGATTTTATATTGAATGCGAAACCATCCCAATTAATGCCAGCAGGACCTAAAACCTTGGAGGAAATGGAACAAATTATGATTGTAAATGCCCTGCAAAGCCATGATGGCAATTATAGTGCAGCGGCGACACAATTGGGAATATCGCGACAAACGCTCTATAATAAAATTAAAAAACAGGATAATAATGGTGAGTAAAAACTTCTATTTCCAGACCATAGGCCGAGTTATCTTTATTACCGCCACATCCTTAATGCTTGCTTTTTTATTGGCCCGGGAAAACTATGTTTTTGGCATTTTAACCTTAATTGCACTGGTATTTCAAGCCTACTATTTAATCAGATATGTAAATGAGACCAATAGAAAAATAGCCTATTTCTTCGATGCTATAAAAAATGAGGATTTCACCCTTAGATTTCCTGAAAAATTGACTCTTAAATCCCTTGAAGAGCTCAATCACAGTCTGAATATGCTAAATGAAATGATTCAAAAGATCCATTTGAAAAATCAGACCCAAGAACGATTTTACCAAGAGATCCTAAAACAGGCGGACATTGGCATTTTAGCTATCAACAAAAAAGGTCATATCCTTTTTGCCAATCCCAGATTGGAGCATATGCTTAACTATACTCCACTTAACCACATTAAACAACTGTCCCAAATTGATGAAAACCTCTATCGTGTCTTTAGTGAATTAAAGCCTTTTGAACGCCGGATGTTTCAATTGACCAATGAACGCGAAAAAATTGATTTGGCTATAAAATCCTCATCCTTTAATTTGGATGATCAAGAATTATTATTGGTGGTCATACAAGATATCCATCAGGAATTGGACGAAAAGGAAACCGAGTCTTGGACCAGGTTGATTAGGGTATTGACCCATGAAATTATGAATTCCATCACTCCAATAACTTCCATTTCCGATTCCATTTTAAAATATCAAACATTGGCAAATAAAAATCCCGTGGATGAAACTTCATATCAAAAACGCTTGGAGAATACCATTAAGGGATTGGAGGTGATCAAGGATCAAGGAGCCAATTTAATGAGTTTCGTACAATCGTACCGCAGTTTTCTAAATGTGCCTTTGCCGGATAAGAAAATAGTTCGAGTTCAGAATTTATTGGAGAAAGTAATAATGTTGATGGGGCAGGATAAAAAGTTTTCTAATACCTCCATTGAATTGCTCATGGATGATCAAGACTTAGAACTTTTTATTGATGAAAAACAAATTACACAGGTATTGATCAATTTGTCCAGAAATGCATTGCAGTCCATGGAACAGTTAAAAAATAGTTCACTTAAATTGATAGCCGGAATCAATAATGCGGGTCAAAAATATATAGAAGTAAAAGATAATGGCCCGGGAATACCACATGAATTGATCAATGAGATCTTTGTGCCTTTTTTTACCACCAAGAATTCGGGAACAGGGGTTGGATTAAGTCTTTCCAAACAGATATTACGGATGCATGGCGGAAATTTAAAGCTGAATTCCATACCTAATAAAGAAACTTCCTTTTTTCTGATTTTTTAAATATCACAAAAAGCTCAACCAAAATATTACAAAGGATATTTAAACTTTTATTATTTACATGTTCATTAGACCAGATTATTACAATTGGCACCATTATGCAAAATCATAAATGTACATTCCTCTGAATAGTTGGAAAAGTGCAGTCACCGGATGATCATACTGGACATCTATAATTTTATATTTATTCCATTTGAAAACCTGGGCCAATACGTGGAACAAAAAATTAATCCCAAATGAATCCATTGATTAGTCTATAGGCAAATGCATAAAGAACCATTGCGAACAAAGCGGTGCAAATCCAAAAGTATATCTTAAAACCATTTTTCACAATTTGATTCCCAAGGTTTCTAAAGGCTTCTGTATATACCTTTTTAATTAGTATTGTTTTCAACATCGTTATTGTATAATTAGAATTTTTCCAAAAATATGATGCTACCATTGGCAGGCCTGACGAATTGGATAAAAAGACAACATTATGGTTTATTTGCAAAGGGGGTTTAATGTGCCCATTATTCCCGCCATTGGTCGATATTGTCCATGATTCATCGGCATTTTGAATATGAAAGCATCGTTGTTTTTTAGTGTTGATCAATTCTTTTGAACTTTGAATCATGTATTGCAATTGGTCTTTTTAAAATGAAACATATCGAAAATCTATTGATTTAAAAGGATTTAGGTGGTTATTTGAATTTGGTTGCCCAACGTACAAATCTTAAATCAACTAGTTGTGGAAAAAGAAAATTCTAATTTCATCCAATATACCAAACACTACAAGGCAATCTCTTTTAATGTAAACTATTGTTTTAGGAATAATGACCTTCGGGAATTGTATTTTACCGTACAAACTCTGGAATCATTGGCCGGAAACAAATCGGTTGGGGATTTTATGTATGGAAAGATCGACAAGGACTTTAAATTGGGGATAGGTATAAAGGAATTCCAAATTATAATGTCCAAAGAATTGCATGAGCGTATGGGGTTGCTTTATGACGAAATTAAAAATGAGTATGTTCAGTTCATCAATACACACCTATAGTTTTTAAAGAGTAACAGCTTATATAGTTAAATTCCATCAAATACGCGTTCTGGAAAGTTATCGTAACTACGAACCCACCAACGACTGCCTGAATTCCTTTGATATGCCCGGCCCTAACGAAAAACCCCGAGGTTATAATTCCTGATATTTATATCTTTTAACTCCAATTTTATTAAATTAGGCTAAATGTTAATTTTTCACCCCACTACGTAACATATGGTGAATATTTCCTGTAAAAACATGTCAAATTTACGGCTCAATGTCTAATCGTGATCGGAACCTGGAGTCTTCATTTTAATACTCGCTGGTTCCCTTCCCAAAACTTTCAAATTATGCCAACACATGTAATTACCACAGATGATCTGAGGGATTTTAAGATCGAATTGATGGAGGGCTTTAAGGAGTTGCTCTCTAAACAGGCCAATGGAACACTTAAAAGGTACCTTCGCTCATCCGAAGTGATGGAGTTGCTCAATATTAGTTCAGGTACCCTTCAAAACTTAAGGATCAATGGTACTTTGCCGTACACAAAAATGGGCGGGATCCTATTCTATGATACCGAGGATATCCAAGCTATTATGAAGAAGAACAGGGTGGATTACGAATTTTAACACCTTTACTATGAACTATATCAAACATTTGAACGGGGTCTTCCTCCAGTTCTCAAAAGATAATAGACTAAACCCTACCCACATTAGCCTTTATGTGGGACTTTTTCAATTATGGAACAGTTACCATTTTCGTGATAGCTTCCATATTAACCGGGAAGAAGTAATGGCCTATGCGAAAATAGGCTCCAAATCAACTTATCATCGCTGTTTGAAGGAATTGCACCATTGGAATTATTTGTATTACCGTCCCTCCCATAACCCCTTCCAGGGGAGTACGATCAAGATGTTCAATTTTGGGACAACTGATGGACAAGTAGTGTACCCACACCAAACCAAATCAGGGACAAGCAATGGACAAGTAGTGGTACCTATAAATAAACATATAGAAACTATAAAAAACAAAACAAATGGGGGCAAACGGGACCGACCCCAAAATGAAAAAGAAGTTGTTGCTTTTTTTAATAATAAAAACTGGCCCATAGCGGAAGCGAAGAAGTTTTACTGTCATTACAAAAGCATTGGATGGAAAGTTGGAGGTACGGCCGAAATTGTGGATTGGCATGCTCTGGCGCAAAAATGGATTTTTAAGTCCATGGAGATAAAGGAGGATAAAACAGTGGTCCCGGTCAGCCAGAATACGGACAACCTGAAGTCCAGTTCCATGAAAAATTTTAATCAGCCCCTATGAATCCACATATACGCTTTGTAGGTCATAAACAATACGTCCTAGGTAGTCTAAAGGATAATCAGATCTGCTATGATTTCAATAAAATATTGTTATACCTCAATGCCAAAGGACAAACAATGTTCGGCAAGAATTTTAGAATATTGGAACAGGACCGCGACGTCATTTACAAACTCTGTAACTATTATATCAAAGATCCTTTGAATTGCAAGAAACTGGATATTGACCTTAACAAAGGTATTTTACTTTCTGGGCCCGTAGGTTGTGGTAAGAGCAGTTTAATGAAGTTATTGCGCTATCTGACTCCTTACGGCCGAACTTATGAGGTGATACCGGCACGAAATATCACTTTCGCATTTAATAATATCGGTTTTAAAATTGTAGAAGACTACGGTGAGGGGAAATCCTATTGTTTTGATGATCTGGGAGTGGAGCCTACGGGACGATATTTTGGCAAAGATTGCAATGTAATGGGGGAAATACTTCTTTCTAGGTACGAACTATTATTGAACCATAATATCCATACCCATGCCACTACCAATCTCAATGCCCAGGAACTCGAGGAACGCTATGGTTGCCGTGTTCGATCTAGAATGAGGCAATTGTTTAATTTGATCGCCTTTAAGGAAGATAGTAAGGATAAGAGAATTTAGGTACGTCTTTATTGATAAGACATATACTACACCTTGATGTCATTTGTTTTTGGTAAAATTCAGTCCTCACTTTTTAAATAATTATAAATTCCAAGCAATATGGCTAAAGCCACTGCCTTGATATTTCTAGGTTTTTGGTAATAATCCCCTTCATCAACATGGGTAACAAAACCTGTTTCTATTAAAATTGTCGGACAAAAGTCCATCGTTTCCCTTTGTACTTGAAAATTGCCCACCTTTACCCCTCTTTCCCTAATGCCCAGTTTGCGTCCGCTCTCACCTAAAACGGACGTGGCCAACTGCACCGAGGATTCCATGTGCGGATTATCCTTATCTGCTACAAAAATTTCCATTCCATTGGCTCCTGTGATGGCCGCATTACAATGTAAAGAAATGAACAAATCGCTCTTTAGTTCCCTGGCCAACATTGCCCTATCTGATAATGATATCAATGTGTCCTTGTACCTGGTCAGATAAACCTCTATCCTGTCATCCAATATAAGGTGGTTGTGGTTTAGGATTTCCTTGGCAATTTTTAAAACTACCTCCTTTTCAAGGACCCCATGGACACCTATGGCACCGGTATCCTTACCTCCATGGCCGGGATCGATGACCACAATCTTTTTTGGCTGCTCTACTTGACAAAAACTGAAGCACATTTTTAATATCAAGAGCCAAAATATGACGCTTTTGCAACCTGCCCTACTCCCGATTTTCAAGGTTATCAACATATCAGTTTCAAATTATAATTCAAATTCATGTTAATTGACATCAAAGCACATTAAAACGAATCATTTAATATTTTATTCACAAATTATTGATTGTCAGCATTTTATATATAAATATAAACTATTTTTCATGTAGCTAAAAAGTCTAAAAACTAAATCTGAACAACATGAAAAAACTATACTATCAGGTTGGCCTTACCTTGCTGATTTACAATCCTGCTTTCGCTCAAATTGGTGGAATTGAAGAATCGGTCAATGACGTATCCGATACCATCCGTACCGTTTTCCCCATTATTCTGGGAGTGATTTTTCTTATAGGTTTTCTTTTTAACGCGGGACACTTTTTTGGGGAAAACGCCGATCTCAAAAAAGGTATTACGCGTGTTCTTGTATTTGTACTTATTGCCGGTGCAGTTGTTGGAATCTTCACCTATCTTATCGGAATTGTTGTCTAATGAAAAAGTACATGGTATATAGGAACATTCGTAAAAAGGCCATGATAATGGGACTCCCCCTTATGATGTTCGCACTTCAGATGACTTCCGTTATAGGTTCCTTGATGTTCATCATCTTTTCTTTCAGTTTAGGGGCGATTATTTCGGCTATCATTTTCAACATTCTGCTTTTTGTATGTCTCTCCTTTTGCCATAACAACCCGACCGTATTCCATTTGAAAAAAGTGTTTCCACACACTATTAACAATAAAAGAGCAAGTCGCCTGCACTATGAAGACAATTAACTTATCCGAATTTTATCCTATAATGGATATTCAAGGAAATGTCATTTTTGCCAATAATGGCAACTTGGTCCAGTGCTATTCCGTGGGGTATCCGGAGATCTATTCCTTGTCGGAGAAGGATTTTGAGGAAATTCATGGGTCTTGGTTTCAAGCCTTTAAGGCACTACCCGTGGGTACCATCGTGCATAAACAAGATGTTTATAGAAAGGCCGGATATTCAGCCGAAAATTTGTCCA
>TARA_R100001369_G_scaffold88614_1_pt1 | contig 35703 bp, 33 predicted proteins | sample TARA_R100001369 | Tara Oceans TARA_R100001369 (sample SAMEA2621528) | marine metagenome | biome: marine biome (ENVO:00000447); feature: surface water layer (ENVO:00002042); material: "saline water (ENVO:00002010), including plankton (ENVO:xxxxxxxx)" | depth 5 m
TGGGTATAAAGTGTATCAAAAAATGGCGAGGTGTAGGTTGTTATATTGAACAGTCCGTAATACTGACAAATTCCCAGGACAGAAAAAAGGCCCAGCAATATATAAAAAACATTGTCCTTATTATTGACCAGTACGTTTATGAAATTATTGCAGAAAAAGAGCGCCATGATTCCCAAATGCCAACCAATGACACCTATGGGCGAGTAACCTTCTACCAACAGTATTACAGAAAAGGGGACAAAGAAAAAGGCATGTGACCAATTAAAAAATGAAACTACCGTTTTCCCCAAGGAATACCCCACTATCTTACCTTTGTTAATAGGAAGGTAGAGCAAAGGTTTAATATTGGTAATCGGCATTTTCTGAAGCATGTACCGGATATATAGATCTCCCACCAAATAATAAATCATAAACCCATTTACTACCAAAAGCGGATCTCCCCAACCTTGCTTTTCAATAATATAAAAAGCCCCTATTCCCAGGCCCAGAAATACGGCCATAAAATAAAGAGCCCCAAAGACCATAAAAATCTTTATGGCAAGATTGGCTTTAAAAGAGGCGGATCTAAAAAAGGATTTCCATTCAAGCGTAAGAAAGTGCTTTAACATGCTTTTGGATAGTTAAACCTGACAGATTAGTGCCCAATTTAGGGTATTTGTTACAAACAGCCCTTATTTTTTTAATTTCCCGTTTTAAATCCTCCCTGCTTTGCTTAATTTTGCACCAAAGATTTAATATGGCCCACTTTCATTCGCTTACCGTTCAAAAAATTAAACCACTTACCCCAAATTCAGTTGCAATAACTTTTGCCATTCCTAAAGAACTGATCCAGACCTTTGCCTTTACCGCAGGTCAGTACATCACCATTAAAAAGGAAATAAAGGGCAAGGAATTGCGTAGGGCCTATTCTATCAGCTCCTCTCCAAAATGTGAGGGCATCACTATTGGCGTAAAGAAAGTGGATAAGGGGGGATTTTCAGATTTTGCACATAACAAGCTTAAGGTAGGGGATGTATTGGAGGTAATGCCTCCGGAAGGCCGATTTATTTTTAAACCCTCTCCTAATCCAAAGAACATAGTGGCCTTTGCCGCAGGTAGCGGTATTACTCCGATTATGAGTATTGCCAAAACCGTCTTGGAATCCAATTTCAAGAATAATTTTGTGTTGGTTTATGGGAATAAATCCTACAAGGAAACCATGTTCTATACAGATTTGGTTAAGCTTCAGCTGGAATATACCAATAGGTTTCATATCTATTTTATTTTGAGTCAAACCCAAGAAGATGAATCCATTTTTGGGCGTATAGAAGCCTCCACGGTGAATTACGTGCTCAAAAACAAGCATAAAAATCTAGAGTTTAACGATTACTATCTTTGTGGGCCAGAAGCAATGATACAGTTGGTAACCGAAAATTTAAAGGAAAAGGGCATCTCTGAAGATAAGATACATTTTGAATTATTTACCTCCACAGAGATCAAGGACGAACTTCCGGAGAAACCGGAAGGAAAGACCCAACTCAAGGTAATTGTAGATGATGAGGAATTTTCCCTATCCATGGACAAAAATACCTTGGTACTAGACGCTGTTTTAAAGGAGAATATAGACGCACCCTATTCCTGTCAAGGTGGTGTGTGCAGTAGTTGCATTGCCCGTATTAAGGAAGGAAAGGCCGACATGGTAAAAAACCAAATTCTAACGGATAGTGAAATAGCGGAAGGATTGATCCTTACTTGTCAGGCGCACCCTACAACCCCTACTTTAACAGTGGATTACGACGATGTCTAAACGCCTAGGGTTGATTGCTTATTTCCTATGCCTCGCTATATGGACAACTAAGACTGCTTAAACAATTGTTCCATTACCCTTACGGCATGTTCGTAACCAATGGTATAGGCTTTTTCAATTCCCTTTTTGTCCAATATCCCAATAAGTTCCAGGGCTTTTGGCTCAAATAATAGGTCACATTTATTGACCTTGTTCCTGTTGATGGCATAAATCATTAAAGAGGTGGTCCTATTGGCCAACTGTAAGGATGACTTTATTCCTTCTTTAGGAATCTCCTTGATCCCAGAAACATTACTACCAATGACAAAATCTGATGTAACAGCAACTTCATCATAAGGGAAATTGTTCATAATACCTCCATCGGCATATAAGCGCCCATTGATAGCTACCGGACTAAAGACGGGCGGCAGTGCCGCAGAAGCCAACAATGGTTTAATTAGTTCCCCTTCAGAAAAAATTTTTTCATCCCCTTTTTGCAAATCGGTGGCCACTACAAATAGTTTGCGCTCCAAAGACTCAAAGGTGTTTCCGGGAAGGTATCGAGCCAAAAGATCAAAGTATCTTTCAGTATCCAAAAGACCAGGCTTTAAAATCGTCATAAAATGATAACGGAACAAGGGTGTTTCCTTAAAGAACTGTAGCATTTCCGCAACAGAATTGCCATTGGCGTACAATGCCCCGACCAAGGCACCAACGCTGGTGCCGGAAACGGAATGGGTACTAATGCCAAATTCGTTAAGGGCTTGGATCATCCCTATATGTGCCATACCCTTTACGCCCCCACCGGACAATACCAGTCCAACCGACTTTGATTTAATTTGCGATAAATCCATTTCAGTCCTAGTTTATCATAGCTGTTTTAAAACAAGAATATCCTTGCCAAACATTAGCTCAAAATTACCTATAACAACCCTAACTTTAAAAATTTCAATTAGAAATAAACACTGTTCCACAAACTAGATAGTTGGTAAACTGGCTCTGGCCAAACCGATTTTGACAAATTTCCACTTTTAATCGACCCATTAGGTCCTTAAATCGGATTTTTATGGTGATCACCTCATGGTTTAAGTGTATAAAACCGACCATGCAGTATGTGCAGCTTAAGTATTGTTATAATTCAATTTTCAGAAAAAGAAAAGACAATGTAGTGCCCAAGAAATAATATAAGCCGAATTTAAATTCGTGGAATACTGTATTTTTTTGTTGGCTCAGGCAAGAAAAAATACCTGAGCAGAAAAATTTAGGAATGCAACAAAAACACTAGGAAAACAGCCGGCATAAAATAAATGGCAATGGTTCTTGCCCCGTCGTAATCCTTTGCCATACGCTGACCAAGTAACAACATCAACAAGGCCAGACATGCAAGAATAGCCCCGGCCAAGGCAATGGAACCATCCCCTTGAACGATGAGCAAAAATAATCCTATGGTACACAGTATTCCTGCAACAATTTCCGTTACCATTACCGTACCCAATAACAAGGGAACCATATTCTTAAAAGGCGTTTTTGAAAAATGACTTTTTAACCATGATAGATTGCCCTTCCAATCCAAAATTTTATCCAAAGCACTTTGAAGAAAGGTTATAATCAGAAAAAGAAGAAGAAGTAATTCTGTAGGATAGTTCAATGCGTTGTCCATGTTAATGACTTTAAGATTATATAATTCCTTTACGCGGCTTTTTTGTGTAGCAATCGCGTTAATTTTATAGATAAATCCATTAATATTAGTTTGGAATTGCCATTTCTTTCAATGTGATAAATGGCATCCTCCAATTCCTTCACAATGGGAACAATATTATTTTCATGCACAAATGGCGCAAATTTCTCCAATTGAAACCCCTCCACATGTATCCTCATAAACGCCAATTCACGGGTATTATAATTGATCATAAGGGCCTGCCTCATGACGGACATGCAATAACTCAAGAACTTTTTCTGGGTCTCCCTACCGGTCTTTGCCACCACTTCGCTCCAAGAAATAAGATCGTGGATCGCGGCCTTGTTGCCCTTGGCCTTAAAGGCGCTTCTGACCCATTGTACAAACCACTTTTCAAATACCAAATCCTCGGAATCGTTGTTCATGAAATCCAGGGCCTTATTAAAATTGCCATTGGCTTCATGAGATATTCTAAGGGCATCCTCCTTAGAAACCCCCCTATCTATAAGTGCTTGTGAAATAGCTTCTTCAGACAGCCTTGGAAAATGCAATATTTGGCACCTAGATCGTATCGTTTGAATTATTTGTTCTTCATCTTCAGCAATTAAAATCAATACCGTTTTGTCCGGTGGCTCCTCAATCAATTTCAGAAGTTTGTTGGCGGTAGAGGTATTCATTTTTTCGGCCATCCAAATAATCAGGGCCTTATAACCGCCTTCGTATGATTTCAATGAAAGTTTCTTTACAACATCCTGAGCCTCATCCACGCCAATCTGTCCCTGCTTATTTTCAATCCCTATTAATTTATACCAATCAAAAAGATTTCCATAAGGCTGTTCTTTTATAAAATGGCGCCATTCCTCCAAATAATGATCACTAACGGCATGACTTTTTACCTTATCCGAATTAGATACCGGAAAGGCAAAATGCACATCGGGATGTGCCAAGGAGTTAAATTTGGTGTTACAGGCGCTATTGCCGGTATTATTTTCGCCCTCGCTGTTGCCACAAAGCAAGTACTGCACATAACACAAAGCCATTGGCAAGGTGCCACAGCCCTCTGGGCCAACGAATAATTGGGCATGGGGTATACGGCCTGCATCGGCACTGGATACCAGATGATTCTTTATATGGGAAAGTCCTAAAATATCCTTGAATAGCATGGCCCAAATATAGCGGTTTTTATCCGATATTTACTTGCGCCAGAGTCTATGGCAATTATAGCTATAAACAATATTACTTTTCATAATACCACTCCACATTTTACCTGACATGCAACTATTTACGATTCTAAAATCAATATTGTGCCCTAATACACGCAAATAAATGGAATAGTCTCTTTAAACACTACCTATAAATCTTTACATTTGTCACTCTCTAAAAATAAGTGGCAAATGAAAACCATCAACGATTTTAATTTTAAAGGTAAAAAAGCATTAATAAGGGTAGATTTTAATGTTCCATTGGACGCGGATTTTAATGTAACCGACGACAATAGGATTGAAGCAGCAAAGCCTACTATCATTAAAGTACTGGAAGATGGCGGAAGTGCCGTGCTAATGAGTCACTTGGGAAGGCCCGACGGAAAAGTAAATCCTGATCTGTCCCTAAAACATATTTGCAACAAGGTATCCGAAGTACTTGGAGTAAAGGTTAAATTTTCAACGGAAAGCATTGGACCTATAGCCGAAAAGGCTGTGGCCGAATTAAAGAGCGGTGAAGTTCTTTTGTTGGAAAACCTTAGGTTTCACACCGAAGAGGAAAAAGGAGATAAGAACTTTGCTGAGCAATTATTCAAACTAGGGGACATTTATGTAAATGACGCTTTTGGAACTGCACACAGGGCCCATGCCTCCACTACCATAGTTGCCCAATTTTTTCCAGAAAAGAAATGTTTCGGGTTCTTGTTGGCCAAAGAAATTGAGGCCATAGAAAAGGTAATGAGAACAGGGGAAAAGCCAGTAACCGCTATTTTGGGCGGGGCAAAGGTATCCTCAAAAATTACGATCATCGAAAACATCTTGGATAAAGTAGACCATCTAATTATTGGTGGTGGAATGACCTATACCTTTGTTAAAGCCAAAGGAGGAAAGGTTGGTGATTCTATCTGCGAGGATGACAAAATGGAATTGGCCTTGGAAATTTTGGACCAAGCCAAGAAAAAAGGAGTAGAAGTGCATATCCCTGTAGATGTATTGGCAGCGGACGACTTTAACAACAATGCCCAGACCAAAGTGGTTAATTCCAACGAGATACCTAATGGTTGGCAAGGTTTGGACGCAGGGCCCAAAACTTTGGAAATATTCAAAGAGGTAATCTTAAAATCGAAAACCATTTTATGGAATGGTCCTATTGGCGTTTTTGAAATGGAAAGCTTTGCCAAAGGTACCATTGCCATTGGAAATTATATTGATGAAGCAACAAAAAAAGGCGCCTTTTCTTTAGTGGGTGGCGGAGATTCTGTTGCTGCGGTCAAGCAATTTGGTTTTGAAAACAAGGTAAGCTATGTTTCTACTGGCGGAGGTGCCATGTTGGAAAGCCTTGAAGGCAAAACCCTTCCCGGAATAGCAGCAATATTGGCATAAATACAACGTTATTTAATATGGGTTATCTGTTTTTTATCTGCTTTTAAAAATTAAATTTTAAAGTTTAGAAAAAATTCACGATTTTAGTCTGCCCCGCTTAAAAAAACAAACCTTATGAAAACATCCAGATATATTTTATTGGGAGTCTTGTCTATGGGTTTCTTGGTTACAGGCGTAGCACAGGAATTTGATTCAATACCTACTGCAAAAAAAGGCTTAAACGCCCCAAAGTTACAGGAAATTTCAGTGGATACTACTGCCATGGATATGGAAGGTGTTGAGCAGATGGAAACAATGGAGGCCCAGGATGAAATTCAGGACAATCCGTTGCTTTTGGTGAAAGGGCAGAAAAAGTACGATTTAAAGGACCGTCCGGAAACTGCCAAGTTCGATAGTTTATGGATGAAGGAATTGTACGACAGTTCCTCTTTATTCGATTCCATTTATCAGGATATTACTACCTTGGAAATAGATTCCGTATATCATTTCAACGTAGATACGGACACCTTAAAAGCCAGACTGAAGCTTTTAAACCAGAAAACACCCTTTAACATTGTTTACAATCCTTCATTGGAGAATGTAATACGCTACTTTCTAACCCGTAAAAGGGATATGATGAGCAGAATGCTGACTATTAGCCAATTTTATTTCCCTTTGTTCGAACAGGAATTGGACAATCAAAATGTACCCTTGGAACTTAAATATTTGGCCATTGTTGAATCTGCACTAAATCCGAGGGCCCGTTCACGGGTCGGCGCTACTGGATTGTGGCAATTTATGTACGGTACCGGGAAAATGTACGATTTGGATGTTAGCAGTTATGTAGATGAACGCAGCGACCCTATTAATTCTACCAAGGCAGCCAGTTTATATCTTAAAAAGCTACATGATATCTTCAACGATTGGGATTTGGCGCTAGCGGCATATAATTCTGGGCCTGGTAACGTAAACAAGGCTATTAGAAGATCTGGTGGCTACAAGAATTACTGGAATATAAGAAGAAACCTTCCCAGGGAAACCGCGGGATATGTACCGGCATTTTTGGCTACCATGTATATTTTTGAATATGCGGAAGAACATGGTTTTACAAGACAAGTCACAGATCGTCCATATTTTGAGACCGATACCATACATGTGAAGAGCACTATTACCTTTAATCAAATTTCAGAATTGGTAGATGTTAGCGAAGAAGAACTCATGTTTTTGAATCCGGCCTACAAATTAAAGGTAATACCATATGTAAAGGGCAAGAATTATACCCTACGGCTCCCAGTAGATGCATTGGGGAAATTTGTTGCCAATGAGGAGGCAATCTATGCCCATGTACAGAATCAACTAAAATCCAAGGAAGAGCCATTACCGCAAATAGTACAGTCTAAAGATCAAATTACATACAAGGTTCGCAGTGGCGATTTCTTGGGAAAGATCGCAGAAAGGTACGGAGTGGGTGTTAGCCAAATTAAAAATTGGAACGGTCTACGAAGCAACAACCTTAGAATAGGTCAAAGATTAACTATTTATCCAAGAAAAATTCCTTCATCAGTAAGTGCAACAACTACTAGCAAAAGCTCAACAAATTCAGTTGCTGCGGCAGGTGCCAAGGTACATACGGTTAAAAGCGGGGACTCTCTTTGGACCATTTCCAAAAAATATCCTGGAATTAGTATAGATAATTTACGAAAATGGAACGGTATTAGTGGTAATGACATAAAACCGGGCACAAAGTTAAAATTGTGCGATTGTTCTTCGTAAATAAATAACTATATGAAAAAAATTGGCGCAGTAGTATTATTACTTTCTTTAATTATTGTCTCTTGTGAAGAAAAAGAGAAAAAGAAATATCTGCCAGAATCCATTGGTGCCATAAATTCTTTGGCCATTGTAATGGAAAATGAGCTTTGGGAAGGAAAAGTCGGGGATCGTGTAAGGCAGCATTTTGCAGCACCTGTTTTGGGTCTATCTTGGGAGGAACCCCTGTTCACTATCAATCAAATGCCCCAAAAAGTCTTCTCTGGTACCATTTTACAAACCCGTTCTGTACTTTTTATAGACAAGGATACATTGAGCCTTGCCCACATTAAAACCGATGTCTATGCCACTCCCCAAAAAGTTGGTGTCATTAAGGGAAGAACGGATGAAGAAATTATATCAAATTTGGATGCCAAAGCCGATGAGATTGTCAAAGCTTTTAAGGAAGTCGAAATCCAAGAATCACAAAAGCGTTTCTTAAAATCCCTTAGCAAGGAAACAGTATTGAACGATAAATTGGGCATAACCCTGTCCCTACCCTCTATTTATAAAGTAGGAAAACAGGAGAACAATTTTATCTGGATCGATAGACAGATTCAAAAAGGGAGTATGAATATTATCGCCTACGATATTCCGAATGATTATTTTAAAAACGACTCCACCTTTGTGAAGGATATTGTGGCCATGCGTGATTCTATAGGAAAACAATATATTCCTGGGCCAGATGTACCTGGAAAAATAACCTATATGATGACCGAAAAGGCCTTTGCCCCTTATGTTTTCCCCGTGGAAGTCGCCAATAGAAAGGCTGCCGAAGTTAGAGGGATATGGGAGATCAACGGATATCCCATGGCAGGACCTTTTCTGACTTATATCATCAACGACGATAAAAACAATCGGAAAGTGGTTATTGAAGGTTTTGTTTTTGCTCCCGCTACCGAAAAAAGGGACGATATGTTCCAGCTTGAAGCCATTTTAAAAACCGTGAAGTTCTTGGACGATAAATAAATACATCGGCAACAAAAATACACTGTATAGGGCCCTCTAACGGGCCCTATTTTTTTGGGCATAAACTTGTACCAACTAATAATACAATCGCCAATAAAACGTATAAAAACAACATTAAACCCCGCTTCTCAAGTTAATCTAAACTATAGAGGGGATGATTAGGGCCTATAGGCAACAAAAAAACGCCCTCACGGGCGTTTTCTGGTTTGGTTGGTTGGTTATGGTTTTAATCAAAGGCAAAGCCCGTAGTAATTCTGAATATAAAGGCATATAGTACGATTAAGAAACTTGCAAAACAAAACCAGCTCATCGCCTTAAAAAAAGTTTTAACAAAAGCGTGACCTAGGTTTCTAAATGCCTCTAAATAAATTTCTCTAACTAATAGAACGTTTTTCATAATATTTGGTTTGGTTATTTGGTTGGTTATTAGATATATAACTCAAAATCTTACGATTAGGTATTTCATCGGACTTTTTTGTTGTAAATAGACCCTTATGCGTTGTGAAAATGGATTTAACCTTTAATAAGAACTACTACCATCACCTAAGTAACGGCTTGTATCCAAAGGAAACAAAGAAGATTCCTCCTAGATAATATCCAACCATTGAAGGCAAGAACCTTAACATTACTTTGCATTTTCCCAAAGTAGCAAAATTATATTAATCTGATTTCGTTTGCTTTAACGGATATTATTGGTAAATCCAAAAAAATACTCAACAGTATATTTATTGAAATGCTAAGTACAAAAAAACCGCCTTGTCCATAAAGAAAAGGCGGCTATTATACAATTGATTTAGTGTATCTCCTAAATTACATCTTTACTATAATAAATTCTGAACGTCTATTAAGTTCGTGTTTCTCCCTACTACAACGAACTCCATTTCCACATTCGTTGATCAAACGCTCCTCTCCATATCCAATGGCACTTTCAATACGGTCTGCCGAAATACCTTTGGAAATAAGATAGGCCCTTGTAGACTTGGCTCTTTTATCCGATAGATATTTATTGTATACATCAGGACCTCGGGAATCTGTATGGGATTCAATCTTTATTACCATATCCTTATACTCGGTCATCACCTCCACCAATTTATCAAGTTCCAACGATGCGTCCTTTCTTATATAGGATTTATCAAAATCGAAGAAAATCATATCGGTCTTTAGCTTTTTAATTCCGTCTTCAATGACTATAAGTTCCTTTAACTTTTTCATGGTAATATCCACATTTACCACCTCATTTTTCTTTGTTTCGGCCGTAACTACATTCTCAAAGAATTCGCTCCTAGTTGCTTTGATCGTGTATTTGGTATTGGAATCCAAATCTTCAAAGACAAATGAACCATCATCTTCCGTAACCATTTCCTTTAATTTAATGTTATTTTCATCCAAGAGGGTCACCAAGGCCTTAGGCATTAAATCGCCGGTAATCAACTCGGTAACCACACCAGAAATGGCATTCTTTTCCACTTCTTCAAGTACCAGTCTTTCAAAAGAATAAATATCGTCATCTCCTTTACCACCACGCCTGTTGGAGGCAAAATATCCTTTTTGGTTTTCTTCATTAACGATATAAGAAAAATCATCCTTATTACTGTTGATGGGCTGACCCATATTGGATACCTCTTTAAAACCTTCCTCGTCATAAGCCACTTCATATACATCCAGTCCTCCAAGTCCAACATGACCATTGGAAGCGAAGTATAACTTCTTATCATTGATAAACGGAAACATTTCTTTCTGCTTCGTATTTATGCCAGGACCTAAATTTTTGGGCTCCGAATAACTACCATTATCCAAAACATCTACCACAAAAATATCGGTATCTCCAATGGTTCCAGGCATATCGGAAACAAAATACAGTTTTTTCCCATCCGGACTTAACGCTGGATGCCCAGTAGAATAATCATCACTGTTAAACGGTACTTCTTCGGCTTCAGTCCATTCTCCATTAACTTTCTTGGAAACATATATTTTCAAATGATTGACCCCATTTTTATCCCTTTTTAGTTTTTTACCATAATTATTTCTAGTAAAGTACATGGTAGAATTATCGGGAGTAAAAGTTACTGATGCTTCGTGATACTTGGAATTTATTTTTTTCGAAAACCTAATTGCCTCCTTAAGATCTTGGGATTCCTTATTTACCTTGGAGACATAAAGGTCCAAATAAGGTTGATTGTTCCATTTATACCTTCTGGTATTAAATATGGAAGAGTCCTTAGCTGATGCAAATACAATCTCGTCATCATTATAGAACATAGGTGAAAACTCTGAATACTTGGTATTTATGGCCAAGTTTTTAAGTCCATATTTAAGTTCCATATTTAGAATATTGTCCAAGATGGCTTCTTTTTGGTCTGCCTTAAAATCCAACTTGGAACCTACATTTCCTTTCTCCACTTGCTTATCATAAAGCCGCATCATTCTTTTGGATTTGGAATATTTACCGGTACCCTTTAAGGTATGGGCATATTTAAAAATTTGGTCGGGCGACACTTCCTCTTCATATCTTTCAAATATAATATTGTAATAATAGTAGGCCCTTTCCATATTTGTATTGTAATAATGGGAGTCTCCTGCTTTTTGAAGTATTTCGAGGGAATAATTATTGGAGTCCTTTTTAAGTGCCTCCTCGTATAATTCGGCAGCTTCGGCATACCACATTTTATCAAAATATTCATCAGCTTTTTTTATAAGCCTTGCTGCATTGGGGTTTGAGATTTCATTTAAACTGTTTCCCCTTTCAATATTATTTACCATTGGTTCCTCCTCAATAGGACTTAGCATTTCATAAGTAACCTCTTCCAAGGATAATTCCTCCTTTGGTGAGGTGTTATTGGTCTTTGGCTGCGGTTTTTCATCTTGTTCCGGAGTTTTAACCCCTTTAGGATAATCCTTTACTTCTTGACCTGGGTTATTGTCCAATGCTGTTTTGGGTAAAGGCAAATTTGAAACTGTTCCATTGCCATTTATCTCTATTTTTTTTGATGTACCACCATTATCCACATTCATTAGCCAAAATGGATCGGTATAGGTACCATTCAACTTGGAATTACAAGCAGCAATAGCGCTATCCAAATTATCATACTTACTCAAATAGACATAGTTAAGACCATTGCCAGGATTGCTAATATATCCTGCATCAAAACCCTTACCCTTTAAAGTTTGTACCAGATTTTGAGCATTTCCTAAATCGGAAAATACACCAGAGACAATATAAAAGCCTTCTTCTATCCCCTTAAGGTTCTTAAATGTCCTGCTTTTTATGTGGTTTGATGCAGCCCGCTTTCTAAACATTTCTGGGGTAACCCTAGTGTTGGAGGCGTTGGAATTATTATTGGTGCTTATATCTATATCCGCAAACCGTTTATCCATATCGGAGGCAACGTTATTCCTAATTCCTTGGGCACTGCCAATAGTAGCAAGAAATAGCAAGCAGGCTGTTAGAAGATGTTTCATGTTTAATCTATTAAAAAATCTTGGGGGTCCAATTTTAAAAACAATATAGGGGCAAATGTAAAATCGACATTAACTTCCATAGTGAATTGCAAACACCATATATTTTATTACCAACGCTAAAACTAGAGCGGTTAGTACCGTTATAAAATTATTTGTTGTGAATCCATTGTTTTCAATGGTGTAATTGCCATTTAAAGGGATTTATATAGCAATATAAAGGAAAAGGCCACTACATTTTAGATAGAAATATATTGAAGTTAGCTCTTAATTTATACGATTTTCCCTAACATTGGTCCATTTCTGAATACTTGAAGGATATAGTGATTCAGTCTTGTTTAAGGAGCTAGAAGACACATCTAAAATTAAAATTCCGATTGGTTTTTTTAGGCTATCTGTTTAAATGAAATACCTTTTAAAAACAGTTCATTTAAATCTTCAAATAAAAAATTTAGGAGCCAAAATTATTTACCTATCCGGCTCTGCCAGGTACCTAAATTTAGTGGGAATGTGAATATACACAGCTGTATAAACAAAAAAACACCTGCCTAATGCCAGATGTTCTTTCAAAATATTTTAAAGATGATCTATTTTTCTTTTTTTTCTTCCAATTTATCGTCTTCCTTGGAAGCATCCTTAAATTCTTTAATGCCGCTTCCCAATCCACGCATCAATTCCGGAATTTTTTTACCTCCAAATAATAGTAGGACGATGGCCACAACCAAGGCGATTTGCATTGGCCCAATGGCTAAAAATGTGTTTAAAGATATCATAGTATGATGATTTAAGAAAAACAAAGGTACTAAAAAAGTTGTTAGAATGCTGTTAATTTTAACGCTTCTAAGATATTTTAATTATTCTAATTTAGTATATCTTTCGTTAATAGATACTTTTGCACTGTAAAAAGTGTTGGAAATCAATTTGAGTAATAGTAGAATTAAAGTTAAATACTAAGCTTATCTTTGTTCATTATGGCCAAAAAGGTAAAGAAAAGAAAGGAAATTAAACAGAAACTTCTTCATAAGTATCGTCTGGTGATTTTGAATGAAAGTACCTTTGAGGAAAAAATTTCGTTTAAGCTGAGCAGGATGAACGTTTTTGTAACAGGTTCCTTGTTCATAATTGGGCTGATTGGATTCACCATACTGCTGATAGCATTTACACCATTAAGGGAATATATTCCAGGATACTCTTCCACTAAATTAAAGCGGCAGGCAACAGAACTTACCTACAGGACCGATTCTTTGGTTGCCACACTAAATTATACCAACAGGTATTTAGATAATATAAGAAAGGTGCTGAAAGGTGATATTGAAAATAATGAAATTAATAGGGATTCCTTATTCGATCAATACAAACTGGATCCCTCTACCATAGATTTAACACCGATCAGGGAAGATTCGCTACTGAGGGAACAAGTAGCCTTGGAGGATAAATACAATTTGTTTGAAAGAAACATTAATAATCCCGGACAGGTACTTTTTTCTCCCCTTTCTGGAACCATTTCCCAAGAATTTAATACCGAAAACAAACATTTTGCCGTAGATGTGGTGGCTCCTATGGACAGTCCCATTAAAGCGGTAGCCAACGGCACGGTAATTTTTGCCGAATGGACAGCGGAAACTGGGTATGTAATTATCTTGGAGCATATGGACGGACTTTTAAGCGTATACAAGCACAATGGATCCCTAAACAAAGGGCAAGGCGATGTAGTAAGATCAGGAGAGGTAATTGCTTCGGTAGGAAATACAGGGGAGTTGACCACGGGACCACATCTTCACTTTGAGCTATGGAGCAATGGTAGCCCAATAGACCCACTAAATTTTATAGATTTTAAATAATTTTAAATGAGTTTAAAATCATTTGCCGCAAAAATATTTGCCAAGAATATCGCGAAAAAAACTGCCGAATGGGTAAATAATCCTATTCAAACTCAGGAAAAGGTATTCCAATCGCTCATAGCTACAGCCAAAAATACCGACTTTGGTAAGGATCATCATTTTTCGAATATCATAACCCATGCCCAATTTGTTGAAAACGTCCCCATTAGGGACTATGAAGAGTTAAAGGGATATGTGGAGAAGGTGGTAGCAGGTCAGAAAGATGTATTATGGCCTGGTAAACCAGCCTACTTTGCAAAAACTTCGGGGACCACATCCGGGGTTAAATACATCCCCATTACCCACGAATCCATTAAGTACCAGGTTGAAGCTTCCCGAAATGCCATTTTGAATTATATCCATGAAACAGGAAATGCAGATTTTGTGAATGGAAAAATGATCTTTCTTCAAGGAAGTCCCGAAATGAAAGAAAAAAATGGGATAAAGATTGGTAGATTATCAGGTATATCCGCGCACTATGTTCCCAATTATCTACAAAAAAACCGATTGCCAAGTTGGGAAACCAATTGTTTGGAGGACTGGGACACCAAAGTGAACAAAATTGTAGAGGAAACCGTCAACGAGAACATGACCGTTATTGCGGGAATACCCTCTTGGGTTCAAATGTATTTTGAAAAGCTGAACAAAAAAACGGACAAAAAAATAGGAGATCTCTTCAAAAATTTTCAACTATTCATTTATGGAGGGGTTAACTATGAGCCCTATCGTGCAAAATTCGAGAACCTCATCGGGCGCCGTGTAGACAGTATAGAACTCTTCCCCGCCAGTGAAGGATTTTTCGCCTACCAAAATTCCCAAAAGGAAAATGGGATGCTTTTGTTATTGAATTCGGGCATCTTCTATGAGTTTGTCAAGGCCGATGAATTCTTTGTTGAAAATCCCAAACGTATTACACTTAAAGATGTTAAACTGGGAGTAAATTACGTCATGATCATATCTACCAACGCCGGTTTATGGGCTTACAATCTTGGAGATACCATTCAGTTTATTTCATTGAAGCCCTTTAAAATCATTGTTTCCGGAAGAATTAAACATTTTATCTCCGCCTTTGGGGAACATGTTATTGGCAAGGAAGTGGAAGAAGCAATGAAACAGGCTATAGAGGGAACAGATGCCAGCATAAACGAATTTACAGTAGCCCCCCAAATTAATCCGGAAGAAAAAGAACTTCCATTTCACGAATGGCTGATCGAATTTGAACGCCCCCCATCAGACATTAAAAAATTCATTGCCATCTTGGACGAGTCCTTACAGCAGCAAAACACTTATTATTTTGATTTAATTGAGGGCAAAATTCTTCAAACTTTAAAAATTACCGAAATAAAAAAAGATGGATTTCAAGAATATATGAAGTCTATTGGAAAGTTGGGAGGTCAGAACAAAGTACAGCGCTTGTCCAATGACCGAAAAGTAGCCGATGGACTAAGAAGCTGGTCAATAATGAAGAACTCATAAAAAAGCCAGCCATTATTTTTCAACATTTACAATTATTGATACCCTAAAAGTCTAAATTTATAAATTTGGTATTGGCAAGAAACTGATAAAAGCTACACAGGAAATAAAATAAACAATATAAATTGTAGTTTTGCACGAAATCCGCTTATGAGTAAATCCGTTAACACTACTAGGGCACAAGATTCCACCAATGCCATTGAGCGCTTGTACATAACAATGCGGCATCTTTTTAACCGTGGATTTTACAAGCCTTCAGGTGTTTCCGGAGCAACCTTAAGACAATCTCTTTTACAATTGCGCCCAGAAATATATGGTTCCATTGCCGAGGAAAAGGCTGAACTTAATGGACTTATGTATGTTTTGGAAAGATTGCCGGAAGGAATAGAACAATGTAGGTTTATAAACCTCACCTCGGACGAAGGCTATGCGGGTTCCCAATTTAAACCTATTATCCCCCCCAAAAGACGGAGAAACTGTTACCGGATCGATGATGAACAGATGAACATTGAGATTACCCGCGGCAGATCTGATATTTATGATATTCTAACCCATCTCACCTTTTTATTTATCGAATCCGAGAAAATTAGTAAGAAGGTCCTTATAGAGGATACGGATAAAACTATAAGGGACTGGGTAAAATTGGAACAGGCAGCGAATAAGGAAGAACTTAGCCAAAGGGAAAGGGAAGTAGCCATAATACATATGGCCAATATTTTGGGAAGACCGTTCATTGAGGTAATGGGGATCCATAATAAACTCTCAACGGCTTTGGAGCCAGAACGATTTTTAAAGATCATCTATTGGTTGGGAAAACTGGCCATAGAAGAAGAAACCACCGGGAACAAAAGGGCCATTACCTTTAGTCCCATGTTACGAGAACGTTTGGGACATCACATTCATGGGGAACGTTGGGCCAACAGGATTAAAGAGGTATTACAGGAAAACGGACTTATGGAACGTCCCATCCATATCATAAGTGCCAATATGCACAGTGTAATGAACTCATTGTTCGCCAAAAAAGCCTTGTCCAAGACTTTGACAGGAAAGACAAAATTGGAGATATATGAGGCTTTGAGCATCCCCAAAAATTCCAACTTAAGGGAAAAGGTGATTGCCCAGGCTAAAAAAAACGGTATGATCGCCATTGATGACGTTTCCGGTACCAATATAGATGTACAAATTTTTGACATGTCAAAATTGGGTAAAGGTGCCTGTTGTTACGATTTGCCCGCAAACTGTCCAGAAAATGAAAAACCTGTTATCTTTGTTATGGATTACGCCTTTGGGGAACAGGCCTATGAAACCATTGATGAATTATTGAAGCCTTATAGAGTTAAAAAAAACCAAGAGGTATTTTTAAATGTGGCTTCGATTACCATAATGGGAAAGGCAGGAATTCTTGAAGGTGGCAAAGGGGATATAATGATTCCCGATGCCCACATTTTTGAGGGAACAGCGGATAATTACCCTTTTGACAATGAATTGCGAAAAGAGGATTTTGAAGGCAACGGACTAAATGTTTTACAAGGAGCCATGGTGACTGTCTTGGGAACCTCTTTGCAAAATAGGGACATCCTGAAATTCTTTCATGAATCCACTTGGAATGTAATTGGGTTGGAAATGGAAGGGGTACATTATCAGAAGGCAATACAATCCGCATCCAAAATTAGAAAAAGTATACGGGAAGACGTTAAAGTACGATATGCCTATTATGCCTCCGATAACCCTCTGGAAACAGGGAGCACCTTGGCATCCGGTGGATTGGGGACTACAGGGGTAAAGCCCACCTATTTAATAACCGATAAAATACTAACACAAATATTTAATTCCTAGTTTATGGCTAATCAACAACCGACGAATAGTAGCTCATCCTCTTCCGATGAAGTAGATTTGGGGCAACTGTTTCAATTAATTGGAAACGGGTTCAAGAAATTCTTCCGTTTTATAGGTAATATTTTCAAAAGTATTTTCCATACGGTTATACTATTCCTGCTTTTTTTACAAAAGCATTTCATAAAATTTGTAATAGCTGCGGTTGTAGGTTTGGCTTTGGGAATTTATTTGGATATGATAAAAAAGCCGAAATTTATTTCCACTATGGTGGTGGAACCCAATTTTAACAGCGTGCAACAATTGTACAATAACGTAAATTTTTATAATGAGTTGGCGGCGGCAGAAGACTCAACCGCCTTAGCAGAAGCCTTGGATGTCAGTGTCTCCGAAGCTTCCAAACTAAAAAAGTTTGTAGTGGAGTCCTATTCTGACGAAAACCAAAAGGTGCAATTGTTCGACAAGTTTGTACGTAGTTTGGATTCCACGACAAAAAAGGCCATCGACATGGAGAACTATTTAAAAAACTTCAACTCCATGGATGCAAGGTTTCACACCATCTCAGTAACTGCCACCAATAATACCGTTGCAAAAAAGATTCAGCCCTCAATTATTAAGTCGATTTCGAGAAACGAATATTTTCAACTACAACAGAGCATTAGTGACCAAAACATAAGTTTACAGGACAGTCTATACAAAAAGCAGCTAATGGAAGTGGATTCATTGCAGCGTTTATATAAAAGGGTCATGGAAAAGGAGGCTGAAAAACCGCAACAAGGTACCAATATTAGTTTAGGTGAAAACGGAGGACAAGAAAATAAAGAATTAGCCCTGATCAACCAAGTGGATAAGTTAAAGGAAAACTTGGTATTGCTCAATGAAGAAAGGGCCAATAAATCGAGCATACTAAATGTTATCTCCGCCTTCCCTAGAAGGGGTGTAGAGGTAAAGGGAATACTGAATAGCTATAAATTTTGGATTCCCCTTGGATTTATCGGGATTACCTTATTAATCCTTAGTCTATTGGACTTAAATACCTACTTAAAGAACTACAAAAAGGAATAATCCATGAACATATTGGTTACAGGTGGGGCTGGGTTTATAGGAAGTAATTTTATCCATTATTTTCTTAACTCCAATCCCAATGACCAAATTATCAATTTGGATCTTCTTACATACGCAGGGAATCTAGAAAATCTCAAAGGAGTAGAAAATTATGACAACTATCACTTCATTAAGGGTAACATATGCGATGTTTCCTTAGTTGAGGGTGTATTTACAAAATACAAAGTTGATAATGTTATACACTTTGCTGCCGAATCGCATGTAGATAAGTCAATTGAAAATCCTGAAAATTTTATTAAAAGCAATATTGAAGGTACCTTTGTACTCTTGGAAACTGCTAAAAAGTTTTGGATGAAATCCGTGAATCAACCCAAGGAAGGGTATGCAAATTCCCGTTTTCACCATATTTCTACCGACGAGGTTTATGGAAGTTTAGGGTCTGAAGGCTTTTTTACCGAAAAGACCCCTTATGCCCCCAACAGTCCCTATAGCGCCTCAAAAGCTTCTTCTGATTTCTTGGTAAGAAGTTACCATCACACCTATGGACTAAATGTTGTTACCAGTAATTGTTCCAACAATTACGGACCACATCAACACGACGAAAAGTTGATACCAACTATCATTAGAAAAGCCTTGAAAGGGGAAGATATTCCAATATATGGAGATGGGACCAATGTACGAGATTGGCTCTATGTAGAAGATCATTGTATAGGAATATCAACTATTTTTAAGCACGGCAAAACAGGGGAAACTTATCTTTTGGGTGGAAACTCGGAACAAACCAATATTGAAATTGTTAATCAAATTTGTCAAATATTGGACCGTTTACTCCCTAAAAAACAAGGAAGTTATCTTGATCAATTGGCTTTTGTAACAGACCGCCCCGGACATGATTTTAGATATGCCATAGACTTCTCCAAGGTATCCGAAAAATTAGGTTGGAATCCAATACAAAATATAAATACTGGAATGGAAAAGACAGTCGGTTGGTATATTAATAAATATAATTAAAAATAACTCGGTTTTTGGCCTTCGCAGAAAAGGATTGAGTAACATAAAAACAAAAACATGAAAGGCATCATATTGGCAGGAGGTTCAGGAACCAGGTTATACCCCATTACCATTGCGATCAGCAAACAACTCATGCCCATTTACGATAAGCCCATGATTTATTACCCCTTGGCCACCTTATTGTCGGCCGGAATCAGGGAAATACTGATTATTACTACGCCGCAAGACAGGAACCTCTTTGAAAAATTGTTGGGAGATGGATCCCAATTGGGCTGCGATTTTAAATACGCCTGTCAGGAAGAGCCAAAAGGACTTGCAGAGGCGTTTATAATAGGGGAAGAATTCCTTGGAAAGGATAAAGTAGCCCTGATTTTGGGCGATAATATTTTTTATGGGTCCGGTTTAGCTGATCTACTACAAGCTAATAATGATCCGGATGGTGGAATAATCTACGGGTATCATGTCCAAGATCCCCAGCGTTATGGCGTGGTGGAATTTAATGCAGATGGTAAAGCCATCAGTATTGAAGAAAAGCCAATAAATCCTAAGTCGAACTATGCAGTTCCAGGTATATATTTTTATGACAACGAAGTCATAAAAATTGCCAAAACTATAAAACCAAGTAATCGGGGAGAACTTGAGATTACTGATATCAATAAGGCATATTTGGATAAAGGTAAACTAAAAGTAAGTATCTTGGACAGGGGAACAGCTTGGTTGGACACTGGTACTTTTGCCTCCTTAATGCAGGCTTCACAATTTGTAGAAGTAATTGAAGAACGGCAAGGCCTTAAAATTGGTGCTATAGAAGAAATTGCTTATACCATGGGGTATATTTCAAAAGAACAACTGCACAGTTTGGCAGAACCCCTTTTAAAAAGTGGTTATGGAAGGTATTTACTTAATCTTAAATAAGTTCTATTTTTTAGAGCCCTAAGTTAAATCGTGAAAATTACAAACACTTTATTGCAAGGATGTTATGTTTTGGAACCCTTGGTTCACCAAGACGAAAGGGGCTTGTTCTTTGAGTCCTACCACCAAAAGAAATTGGAAGAATATATTGGTGAGAAAATCAATTTTGTTCAAGACAATATCTCCATTTCCAAAAAAGGAGTGTTGCGAGGCTTGCACTATCAAACTGGGGAACATTCCCAAGCAAAATTAGTGCAGGTGTTAAAAGGAGAAGTATTGGACGTGATCGTGGACCTAAGGAAGCAGAGTACTACCTTTGGAGCGCATTTCAAATTAAGGCTCTCGTCCGAAAATCGTAAATCCATTTTTGTTCCAAAGGGTATGGCACATGGTTTCCTTGCCTTAACCAAAGAGGTCATTTTTGCTTATAAGTGTGATGAATACTATCATCCACAATCCGAAGCAGGAATTTTGTTTAATGACCCGGATTTGGATATTGAATGGGAATTTAATGAAGCTAGAATGATCCTTTCTGAAAAAGATCTAAAATTGCCCTTATGGAAGGATCGAAAAATTTAAAACGAATATTGGTTACTGGGGCATCTGGACAATTAGGTTTAAGTCTCCAGGATTTGGCTACAGAATATCCAGATATGGAATTCGTTTTTAAAAACTCCACCGAATTAAACATTACAGATAAGGATAAGGTCAACAAAATTTTCTCAACAAGTGGTTTTCACTATTGTATAAATTGCGCGGCCTATACAAATGTGGACCAAGCCGAGAAAAGCCCGGAAATAGCCTATAAAGTGAATGCAGAGGCCGTAAAGAATTTGGCTTTGGTTTGCAAACAATACGGTACAGCCCTAATCCATATATCTACAGACTATGTCTTTGACGGGGAAAAGGGTGCCCCATATACCATTTATGACCGGCCCAATCCCATTAACCAATACGGAAAATCCAAATGGGAGGGAGAAAAGTATGTTCAAGAAATAATGGACGAATATTATATAGTACGCACTTCCTGGCTGTACCATAAAAAATATGGTCGAAACTTTTACAAGACCATATTGGATAAGGCTAAAAAGGGTGAGGAATTGCGCATTACGGACGAGCAGGTGGGTTGCCCCACCAATGCGGTAAACCTTGCTAAATATATAATGAGACTGATTTTGGATAAAACTAAGCCCAATGGCACTTACCATTATACGGATGGCAATGCCATGAGTTGGTATGGGTTTGCCCTCAACATCTTGAAAGAAAATGGGTTGAAAAATACTACAACTATAGTGAAGGATAATAATTATCAAACGCTAGCAAAACGTCCTAAACATAGTGAATTGGCTGGTTTAGACTAATAAGACACCAAAATTCTAATTTCAATAATACTTTGAATAGAATCTAAACAACTAGAGAAGGAACAAATACTTTCGAATTAGAAAACCAATAGATGCATATTACATTACCGAAAAGCAATATTTATTGTAGTTTTGCCAAGCGACACAAAATTTAGTGTATTGCGTAATACAGAAATAGAATAGCTCAAAATCGATATATTTCTTTAGAAAGGGATATCATTGGTCAAAATTGTGGAATTATAAAGTTCATAAGCAGGTAAAACGCTGTCTAAGATTTTATATCGTAGTTTATGAAAAATAAACCTTTTTGCTTTATTAATTTTATACCTTTTGTAGCTGTTTTTTTGCAGAACGAGTTTACACAACCACTTAAAATAAGTACTTTATAAAAGTTGGCTTGCTTAGATATATGCTAAATATATGACTTCTGAAAACAATAAGCGGATTGCTAACAACACCTTGATGATATATATCAAGCAAATACTTACATTGTTTGTTGGCTTGTATACAGTAAGATTGATCCTAAATTTGCTTGGAGCTGAGAATTATGGAATTAATAATGTAGTTGCTGGAATCGTTTTGTTGCTCTCTTTTCTTAAAGGTACCTTTGCCACGGCTACTCAACATTACTTTTCTTTTGCAATAGGGCAAAATGATAAAGAAAACTAATTAATGCATAATGAAATGAAAAGTGATTTTACATATTTAGACGACATCGTCAAAGGAATAGTTAATATAATATCTAAAATCCCCAAAGAGATGCAAAAAGCCCAAATTTTAGGACATGGAAAATTAAAAAATGATATAAATAATTTGACTTTATTAAAGGAATTGAAAACTGAAATCGGTAAAAAGGGATTAAACACTTAATGCCTATGCAAGATGAAGAAGTTATAACAAACTATTTGGACACCTCTAAACTTAATAATATTCAAAACTATACACCATCTATAGAGTTGAATGAAGGTTTGAAAAAATTTATTGATCGGTTTTTAATCTACCTTAAATAAATGTATCAAAAAGCAAAAAACGTAATAAAAGATAACAAAAAAATAATAGAAAATTTCTCTTATTTATCCGTATTACAATTATTTAATTTAGTTCTTCCATTAATTACATATCCATATTTAATTAGAATTTTGGGAGCAGACATTTATGGAAGTATTGCTTTTGCTCAAGCTGTAATCGGATACTTTGCAATTGTAGTTAATTTTGGATTTAATATTTCAGCAACAAAAAATATTAGTGTTTCAAAAAATGATAAGAATAAGATCTCTGAGATTACATCTAGTGTTTTAATAATTAAACTATTATTATTTATTTTTTGTTTTTTTCTCATCTTCCTTTTAATTAATTTCATTAATACTTCTAAATTAAGTAACCTTTTATTTTACTATACAATGTATTTATGCCTTTATGAGGCTGTTTTCCCAGTTTGGTATTTTCAAGGAAAAGAAAAGATGAAGTATATTACAATATTAAATCTTTTTAGCAGATTACTTTTTGTAGTTCTAATTTTTATTGTTGTAAAAAGTCAAAAAGACTACTTGTTGGTACCCATAATTAATGGATTGGGAACTTTAATTATAGGAATAATATCATTTTATATAATCTTTAAAATACATGGAATAAGATTTAGGTGGCAAAAAACCAATACTCTAATTTATTATGTTCAGGATAGTTTAGCTCTTTTTGCCTCAAACGCTATGGTCATGGTGAAAGAAAAAACTAATATTGTATTTATTGGCTTTTTTTTGAATATGACAGACGTAGCATATTATGATTTAATACTGAAAATTTCAACCCTTTTAAGAACACCGTTTATGGTAATTAGAGAGGCTATTTTCCCAAACATAGTAGTAACTCAAAATTATCAAAAATATATTAAAATATCGGTGCTGGGATCTATTTTATCTTTTTTTGTGTACGTGTTATTTATAATCTTTGATGAAAATATCGTTAAATTGCTTGGTGGCACTTCTATGCTTGCCTCAACGGAATTTTCATCATTGATGGGGTTGATAATCCCTTTGGGGGTCATTAGTATGTATCTAGGTACGGGGCTCATTATTTTTAAATCTGCAAAAATATATAGCCTATCAATATTCTTTTCTCTTATTAGTTTTATTTTGGGACTATTATCTATTTATCTATATAATTTGTTTTCCATTGAGTCTTTCATTATAGTACTTTTATTCTCACTAATAATAGAAATAATTTCAAGAGCTTATTATTTAAAAAAATGAAAAAAAAACTTTTATTTGACTTGATCGCTACTCAACCATCTCCGGAAGCTAAATTCCACGGAGGGGCAGAATATGCTACAAACATATTCCTAAATGCTTTAGATCATGGTTATACAAACTTTGATTGCATATATAATCCGAAACTTGATTTAAATGATAAGATAAAAACATTATGTATCAAAAATGACATCAATTTATACCCTATAGGCTCTATTAGTCAGGTAGAAAATTTTATAAATAAAAATAAGTACATAAAATTTTATTCATCCCTGCCATATGAATATGATAAATTTAATTTAAACAATACTTTTTTCATAATGGATGTATTAGGAATAAGAGAACTTGAAATGCCAGGAGATAGTTTTGAATTATTTTATAGAAATAATGTTTATTCAAAACTCAAACTTCTAATAAGAAAGGCCTTTTTTAAAAAAAGGACAAAGGCAAAATTATATAAAAAATATGAGGGACTTCTAAGTATTAAAAATAAACATATTTTAACAATTTCTCAACATTCCAAATATTCGTTGCTAAATTTTTTTCCATATCTGAACGAAAACGAGATAACTGTAACATATCCTTCTATAGGATACCCAACTAAGGATTATAATTCCGAGAAGAAGGAAGACTTTTTTTTGTTGGTTAGTGCCAATAGGTGGATTAAAAATAATTATAGAGCTATTATAGCCCTTGATACATTATTTTCAGAAGGGAAGCTTGCGAATAAGAAGGTTATTGTGGTTGGACTTCCTAATAAATTGATTTTTAAAATAAAAAATAAAGATCGATTCATTTTAAAAGATTATGTGAATCAAGAGGAATTAGATTTTTATTATAAAACCGCATATTGTTTAATTTACCCAACTTTGAACGAAGGTTTTGGTTATCCACCATTACACGCCATGAAGTACAAAACACCCGTTTTGGCATCGGCCATATCTGCTGTAACCGAAATTTGTCAAGATGCTGTGCTCTATTTTAATCCTTTTTCAATTTCTGAAATAAGAAATAGAATACTTCAAATAGATAATGATTTAAAATTATATAATAATCTTCAAAGAAAAGGAGAACTTAGAATTGATTCGCTTTTAGAGGCTCAAAAGAAAATGCATTCTGAGTTATTAAAGACAATATTTGAGTAAGAGCATTTTTATTATATCAAACTTGGGCATGGGCAAAGAAGTAATAACAACATATCTCAAATGCTAAATCACTAAATGAAAAGGATAAAATTTTTATTTAAACATTGAAGACTATCTAATATGTAGAACTTCAATAAGCGGTGAGACTTTTTTACTACTAATACTACTTAGGAAAGAAATCAATATCATTAAAAAACAAGGCGATCAATAGCAATAACTAGTAATATGTATATTTCACTTTTTTGGAATCATCTAAAGTTAATAAAATGAAAAATAAATTAGAATATTTAGACCATATTGACTTTTTAAGAGCCGTTGCGGTTGCTCTCGTTATTCTATTTCATTTGGATATTACATTGTTCAAGGGAGGGTTTCTTGGTGTAGATGTCTTTTTCGTAATCAGTGGGTTTCTAATTACAAGAAACCTAACTTATTCATTGAATTCAGCATTCCTAAAATAGAATAATAATATTAGACTTGAATTTTAAAATGCCAAATCCTCAAATGAAAAGGATAAGAATTTTGGCTCTGGCATTTTGACCAATTCAAATAGAGTAAGCGATATTAATACCGAAATTAGAATATGAAAAGGATTTTTTTTATAATGCCAAACTTGGGTGGTGGTGGTGGTGAACGAATCATATCCATTTTATTGAATAATATTGATCGAACTAAATTTGAACCTCATTTAGTAATCATAAAAAATAATGGATCTAACGCTTTTTTAAAGGACTTAAAACCAGATGTTACCATACATAGGTTGGGAGTTAAACCTCGTATTATGGTTTCATTTCCCATTATTATCTATCAATTGATCAAACTTTCCAAGAAACAAAGCCCAGATGTTTTATTTTTTGGATCTGGGCAAATCAATGCATTAATAGCACCCTTTTTATTTTTGTTTCCCAAACACATTAGAACAATAGCTAGGGAGTCTAACATTCCAAGTGTTTTTGAAAAGTATTTGGTTATCAAATTATTTTACAGATTTTTTTATAAAAATTTTAACGTGATCATTGTACAATCTAATGACATGCTCAATGACTTGAACAAGAATTTTAAAATATCAAAATCCAAATTAGTAAAAATCAATAATCCCGTTGATGTTTCCTATGTAAATAAAAAATTGAGTTTAGGAGATGATATACAGCTCCCAAGAGCCAAGATTAATCTTTTGGCTGTTGGAAGGTTAACCTACCAAAAAGGTTTTGATGAGCTAATCCTTCAACTGGCAACGGTCAAGGATAAGAACTTTTTTTTAACTATATTGGGCGAGGGCGAAGAAAGGGAAACTTTGGAACAGCTAGTTTTAGAAAATGATTTGCAAGATCATGTTTGTTTAAAAGGAAATGTAGAAAACCCATATAAATACATGCAACAAGCTAATGCCCTAATTTTGAGTTCGCGCTTTGAAGGATTTCCAAACGTTATCTTAGAAGCCTTGGTATGCGGTACACCAGTATTAGCAAATTATTGTCTAGGGGGAATAGATGAAATAATTAACCCTGGATTCAATGGAGATATTTTCTCTTTTCAAAAGGGAGATTTTCAATCTAAATTCGATGGTTTTTTCAATACGAAATTTAATAATCTTGACATTAAAAATGATGCCATAAAAAGGTTTAGGGTCGAAAACAAAATTAAAGAATTTGAAACCCTCCTCTAAATAAGGAATATTTTGAAATTAAAAATCCGCTCCTTTTTTAATTATTTTTTATTTTTTCTGCCTTTTACACAGGCCTTGACCATTAATTTGTTTTTTCCACTTAAAATTTCAGAGTTATTATTGTTTGTGTTGCTATTTTTATTCCTTCAATACAAGTGGGATTATAATTATGTCAGTACCCTTAAAAGTATCCAAGCCCTGTTCTTTTTCTTAGTAATCGCAACCCTTTCCTTTTCTGTCAATGCTTTTTGGACATACGACTATTCACCAAAACCCATTCCTTTCAGAATAGGTAGAATACCAGATAGTTTTTTAAGATTAGTTTATATTTACTTAAACGTTATCGCATTTTTAATTTCAATTTATTTTATTGGGAGGAATAAAATTCAAAGTCTAAATTTCTGGGTAAAGGGAGCACTATGGGCGGCAATCTATGCCTGGTACATTTTTATTTCGTCGGCATTAAATATTCCTTATTTAAAACTTTTTGGCATGGATGACAATCCACAAACGCTAATGGGTATTGTTCGTGCGGGTACGTTTAAAGAAGGTAATTTTTTTGGATTATTCCTCTTGCTATCGGGCACAATTGCATTGTTTCTTAAAAAAAATCGAACAGCAATCTTTCTATTGCTTTCCATATTAACAACCTTTTCTACAATATCAATTGTAAGCGCCTTATTATTTCTGTTCTTTTATTTCAAAAGTGTAATTTTTAGAAAAAAGGTTTTAAAAATTATACTTCTGATTTTTCCATTTATTCTAATAGCCACCTTTGCTTTTTCTAAAACTGAATTTTACCAGAAATATGTATATGCCAAAATATTTACCCCTGTAAGTACTTTAACACAATCCAATATGTCTAAGGTCGACAGATATCTAACAGGGCATATTGCATACAAAGCTGGACTAAACAATCCAGTTTTAGGAGTAGGACCATATAACTACGGCCTACATTACGACCAATATAACAACATCAATAAGATTGTGAAGAATCATAGCGACTGGTCACGGGAATACTTCAAAAGAAACAATTTGAGAGCAATCCCTAACAACGTATACATAGAGGTTTGGGCAGAATATGGTATGATAGGTTTTTTGTTTTTTATAATGTTCCTAGCAATAACCCTATGGAACTCTATAAAACTTAAAAATACTATTCTAACAGGAGGGTTATTGGCTATGTATCTTTCCCTAAACGCATTTCCATCCTTTATCATGCTATTCTTATGGGTATATTTAGCCATTCCATATGCCTTGTTGTATAATAAAAAATTACATGAAGCTAACTTAACAATTGTAGATGAAAATTAAAATTTTGCGTTTTGTGCCATTATACGTTTTGGCCTTTTTGCCCCTATTTAGTCTGGCAATGACAAGTATGGCAATTGGTTTATTGCTTATATACGCAATTTGGCATTTTACAAAAACAGATGCAAGGAAACTAAATCTAATACGGTTCAGGACAAGTTTAATTTATGCATTACCATTTTTCTTATACATAATAGCCCTGTTATGGACTCAGGATATGAAAAAGGGGCTAGAAATAGTGGGAAGAATGGCCTCAATTCTAATAATTCCAATATCAATTATTGGGTTAAAACCTTTCAAAAAAGTTGAGAGCATTTATCTTTTTTTTAAACTTTATATTATATCCTCTTTTGTCTATGTTCTTGTAACAATGTTATTTCTATTTCTAAATATGGATCTTATCCTAAATCAACCCAATTCCTATTTTTCAGTTTTAGCTTTAAGAAATTCCATAGATAATATACCTTTAATAGGAGAACACGCCATTTATTTTTCTTTATTTGTTGGTGTAGCTTTATTGATTCTTTATTACCATAGGTTTAAAAATAAATATGCTAATGTCCTTTTTGGGCTTACTTTTTTGAGTGCCATTGCAATAGCAAGCTCCAGAGGAGTAATAGCAGGATTGGTAATTGTATCTATTATTATTGTCTTTCAAGAAGTCAAAAGTCATAAAAAAGCTATATTTATTACGATTGGGTTGATTTTAGGTATTTTGGCCATCTCTTTTTTAACACCTATCAAGAGTAGAATAGATGAGATTTTAAACACTAAGAACATATATCCAGTAGGGCTACAATACAATTCTTTCAACCTTAGAGTGGCAATTTATGATTGTTCACTAAAAATTATTAATAGGAGTCCTTTGATTGGATATGGCCCTGGTGACGTTCAAAATGAATTAAATGAATGCTATAAAAAATTCGATACTGAAGCCTTTACCAAGATTACCTATAACTCACATAATCAATATTTCGATTATCTTGCATCATTTGGTGTTTTAGGAACACTAATTATTCTGTTTGCCTTTTATTATTACTATAAAATTGCTGTTAAAGGTAAAAATAGGTTGTATTTAAACTTTCTAATACTTTTCTATATTGTGTTTTTAACAGAAAACGTTTTGTATCGAAATTCTGGAATGGTCTTATTTGTCACCTTTAATTGTTTATTTGCCAACCTAATATTATTTGAAGAAAATTTGAAAAACTTGACTAATATATGATCGTCATAAATGCACGGTTTTTAACCCAAAAAATTACGGGTGTTCAAAGATATGCCCTTGAAATATGCAAAAGACTTCCCAAAGAAATTGCAGGTGAGAAGATACTATTTGTCTCTCCAAAAATTAGTGATAGTAAGGTTTTTAATCCCGATATTAACTTAATTCAAATAGGTCAATTTAGTGGACAGTTGTGGGAGCAACTAGATTTACCCATATTCCTAAAAAAAAATAAAAATCCCCTACTTGTAAATTTAGTTGGAATAGCTCCCATATTTTATAAGAATAAAATAATGGCCCTATATGATCTGGCATTTAAACATTATCCAGAATGGTTTTCCTATAAGTTTCAAAAATCGTATAACCTACTTATTCCCTTAAGTTTAAAAAACACTAAAACCGTAGTCACAGATAGTTTCTATGTAAAGGAGGATATCCATAAAACTTATGAAATAAAAAAAAGTAATATCCATGTTGTTTATGCAGCCCCATCCAAAATATTTCATCAGATGGATCTTAAAAGAGAAAGCTTTTTTTTAACTGTATCTTCCATTGACCCAAGGAAAAATTTGAAACGAATTATAGAAGCATTTAATTTAATAAAAAGTGATTACAAGCTTGTAATAGTTGGATCTAAACATAAAACCTTTTCAGGACTTAGCTTAGAGGAAAATCTATTAAATGAAAGAATTATCTTTACTGGTTATCTAGAGGATGATGAATTAATTGAATTGTATAACAAAGCAGAAATATTTATTTATGCATCGCTATTTGAAGGCTTTGGAATTCCACCACTTGAAGCACAAGCCTGTGGTTGCCCATGTATAGTATCAAACACTACTTCACTCCCTGAGGTATATGCCGATTCTGTTGAATATTGTGATCCGCATTCAGTGGAAAGCATAAAAGAAAAAATGAATTATTTATTGAACAATCATCCAAGAAGAGTTCAACTAAAGAAAATGGGGCAATTAAACAGTAAAAGGTTTGATTGGGATTTATCCGCCAAGAAGTTTGAAAACATAATAGCTGAACATATTTTATGAAAAAAGCATTAATTCATGACTGGTACACCGTATATGGAGGTGCTGAAAGATGTATCGAAAGTTTTACTAATATCTGGGATGATTTTGATCATTATTCCTTAATTGATGATTTAAATGAGGAGGATAGAAAAATTATTCTTAAGGGTAAACAAACTGTAAATTCTTTTATTCAAAGATTACCTTTTGGAAAAAAGAAATATCGAAGTTATCTGCCACTATTTCCATTGGCCATTGAACAATTTGATTTAAATGAATACGAATTAGTTATCTCATCTTCTTCGTCTGTCGCAAAAGGTGTTTTAACTAGACCGGACCAATTACATATTTCCTATGTTTACTCACCTGTTCGCTATGCCTGGGATTTATATGCCCAATATTTAAGGGAATCAAAGCTGGAAAAAGGCTTAAAAGGCTTTTTAGCCAGATATTTTCTTTTCAGACTTCGTTCTTGGGATTATTCAACTGCAAATCGTCCAGACCATTACATTGCAATTTCAAAATATGTGGCTAAAAGAATTAAAAAAATATATAACAAAGAGGCTATAGTAATATATCCACCTGTTGATACAAATTCCTTCAACATATCCGAAACTACAGAAGATTACTATATTACTTGTTCTAGGATGGTGCCTTATAAAAAAATAGATTTAATAGTTGAATCATTTTCAAAAACGGAAAAAAAATTAATCGTTATTGGCGAGGGACCTGATTATAAGAAAATAAACCATCTTGCTGGGCCCAATGTTCAGCTTTTAGGTTTTCTCGAAAAGAATAGGGTGCTAAACTTAATAAAAAGGGCTAAAGCCTTTATCTTTGCAGCCGAAGAGGATTTTGGTATAGCTCCGATTGAGGCACAAGCGGCAGGAGTACCTGTAATTGCTTTCGGTAAAGGAGGTATTTTAGAAACGGTAAATGGACAGTTCCCTGATAATCCTGTGTTGATGGAAAATATGACAGGAGTATTTTTTAAAGAACAAACCTCAGGCTCTTTACTTGAAGCATTAAGTTTCTTTGAAGAGAATGAGAAAATGTTTGATAAAAATATTATTAGAAAAAATGCTCAACAATTCAGTATTGAAAGATTTGAGAAAGAATTTAAGGACACAGTAGAAAGCCTATATAAGAATTGGAAAGAAGCACAATAGACTAATATGAAAAAAGCAATTATCACAGGAATTACCGGTCAAGATGCAGCATATTTGGCCGAACTTTTATTACAAAAAGGTTATAAGGTTTATGGAACCTATAGACGAACTAGTTCTACCAACTTTTGGCGCATAGAGGAATTGGGAATCGAAAACCATCCTAATTTAATTCTCTTGGAATATGATTTGATAGACCTTTCAAGTGCCTATAGAATTATTTCTGAAGTAGAACCAGATGAAATATACAATTTAGCGGCCCAAAGTTTTGTTGGGGTATCCTTTACCCAACCCATTGCAACTGCACAAATAACGGGCATTGGCGCCATGAATCTATTGGAGGCCATTAGGACCATTAATCCAAAAATCAGATTTTATCAGGCATCCACCTCCGAGATGTTCGGTAAAGTTCATGCCATTCCGCAAAATGAAGAAACTCCATTTCATCCAAGAAGTCCTTACGGAGTTGCAAAAGTATTTGCTCATTGGGCTACCTTAAATTACCAAGAATCATACAATTTATTTGCTACAAGTGGTATCTTATTCAATCATGAGTCTCCGCTTAGGGGAAAAGAATTTGTTACCCGAAAAATTACAGATGCCGTAGCCAAAATACATCTTGGTAAGCAAGAGGTTTTGGAATTAGGAAACATGGACGCCAAAAGAGATTGGGGATATGCCAAGGAGTATGTAGACGGAATGTACAGAATGCTTCAAATAGATGAACCTGGAACCTTTGTTCTGGCCACCAACCAAACCCAAACCGTGAGAGACTTTGTTTCATTGGCATTTAATGCCATTGATATTGATCTTGTTTGGGAAGGAAAGGAGGATAAAGAAATTGGTAAGGACAGTAGATCCGGTAAAACTTTAATCAAGGTAAATCCTCAGTTTTATCGTCCAGCCGAAGTAGATTTGTTGATTGGAGATGCATCAAAAGCAAACGAAAAATTAAATTGGAAACCAAAAACTTCGCTTAAAGAATTGTGTACTATGATGGTTAAAAAAGACTTGGAAAGGAATCAAAATGGAGGAACGTTCTAAAGGGAATATTTTTATAACCGGTATAACCGGATTTACAGGTAAGCATTTAGAGGAATATTTTGATTCACAAGGATTTGCTGTCTACGGAACCACTTTTTCTGAATCTTCTTCTCTGAAGCATTACTGTTGCGATATATTGGATGAGGAAAGGTTATTTAGCATAATAAACGATATAAAACCCGACTATGTCATTCATCTGGCTGCTATTTCATTTGTGGCTGCCACCGATCAAAAGCAAATTTATAACATCAATATTTTCGGAACATTAAATCTATTAAGCGCCATTGATAGGTCCAATTATAAACCCAAAAAAATATTGATCGCCAGTAGTGCAGCTGTATATGGAAATATTGAAGGTGAACTGGGAGAAGAACTTTGTCCGCAACCAGTTAATCACTATGGCAATAGCAAGTTAGCTATGGAAAACATGGTTAAGCAATATTTTGGTCGATTGGATATTATAATTGCACGGCCTTTTAACTATACAGGAACTGGACAGGAAAGCCATTTTTTAATACCAAAAATCGTTTCCCATTATAAAGAAAACAAAAAAGAAATAGAATTAGGAAATATTGACGTTTATAGGGAGTTTAATGATGTACAATACGTTGTTAAATGCTACACTATGCTACTTTTTTCTAAAATTAAATCTGAGATTATTAATGTTTGTTCGGGGAATGCCATAAATATTAATCTTATACTGAGCTTTATGAATCAATTGGCAGATTATACCATTAAGGTTAAGGTCAACCCTAAATTTGTAAGAAAAAATGAAATTGAGATTTTAAAAGGAAACCCTAAAAAATTATTTGCACATATAGGAAATTTCACGGAGGAATATACCTTGCAAAGCACTTTAGCGAACATGTATTATGAAGAATAGAATTTAGTGGCGAATTGGAAAAACTTGAAATAGGTTCAGCATGTCAAATTTGTTAGATTCAACCAAATAGAACCTCTGAAATTAAAAATACTTCCATCCTAAACTTAAATCTTCACTGTTTTTTTGACCAAATCCCACTAAAGGTGTCTTATTTTCAATATAGGGACTATTTTATTTCTAATTCCAAAAAGGATTGATTTTGGATTTAATAGTACCGGAATAGGTGAAAAAGCTTACATACGGTTTTATTAGCTTAACTATTCTCATATTTAAATTTATCTTTGTTCATAGTTGATAACTTAATCGCACGGCTTAAAATTAATGTTTTCCAAAAGACACCGCTATTCCAGCCTCATTACCCCCTTATCGTATGGGGTGGATTTGTTGGTAATTAATCTCTTTGCCTACATTCTACCCATAAACTTTCAGTATCCCATGCTTTTTCACAGTTATCTGACCTTGGCATGGATTATACTGTCGTTTAAGAACAACTTTTACGTAGTTTATCGGTATACCAAAGTATCCTATCTTTTAAAACTACTTTTTAACCAATTTGTGTTTTTCTTTTTAATACTATACGCCTTTATCGGCTTTTTCAAGCAACCAAACATGAGCCGATTGGCCCTTGGAGAATATTTTGTTAGTGTTGGGCTTGCCATATTTACAATTAAATTCTTGAATTATATTCTTTTAATGAAATACCGGGAAAGGATAAAAGGGAACATGCGAAATGTAGTGGTAATTGGGAAAAACAAAAAAACAGATCAATTAATCGACGTTTTTAATGATCGTCGTGAGTACGGGTATCATTTTATGAAACAGTTCTGCCCCTCAGACCCACTTTTTGATATATACAAGACTTTCGTTTATATAGTGGAGAATAATATCGACGAAATTTATTGCTCAGTATCAGAACTAAAGAACAATCAAATAACCGAATTCATTAACTTTGCCGATAATAATTTAAAAACCCTAAAATTTATACCGGACAATAAAAACATTTTCTCCAAAAAACTGACCTTTGAATACTACGATTATATTCCAATCCTATCGTTGCGGGATATTCCCCTGCACAATCCTTTAAATTCTGCGCTAAAAAGAGGTTTCGATATTGTATTTTCATTAATAGTGGTTGTTGGAATTCTTTCTTGGTTGGCCCCTATAATTGCACTAATTATCAGGTTGGAAACAAAAGGACCTGTATATTTCAGACAAAAAAGAAATGGCATAGACAACAAGGAATTCTATTGTTATAAGTTTCGCTCCATGGCACCCAATGAACATGCCGATAGCCTAATGGCCGTAAAGAATGATATGCGTACTACCAAAGTGGGCAAATTTATCCGCAGAACAAGTATAGATGAACTTCCACAGTTCTACAATGTACTATTTGGTAATATGTCGGTGGTTGGTCCTAGACCCCATATGGTTAAGCACACCAATGAATTTGCCAATAAAGTAGATAAATATATGCTACGGCACTTCGTTAAACCTGGAATAACAGGTTTGGCTCAGGTTCGTGGATACAGAGGGGAAATCGAAACGGATATTGATATTTTGAACCGTACCAAATTTGATATCTTCTATATCGAAAACTGGTCCTTATTCATGGATCTCAAAATAATTGTGCAAACAGTCCTGAATGCAATTTCTGGAGAGAAAAAGGCATATTGAAATTAAAATTTCATCAAAAGGGCACACATAGTTAATTGCGCGCCTTAAATTGAACAACATATGAAAAAAGTACTTATCACCGGCGCAGCCGGATTTTTGGGATCGCATTTATGCGATCGCTTTATAAACGAAGGTTATTACATTATTGCCATGGATAACCTTATTACCGGTGACCTTAAGAATATTGAACATCTTTTTCCTTTGGAGCAATTTGAGTTTCAACACCACGATGTTTCCAAATTTGTCCATATTCCAGGCAAGTTGGATTATATCCTGCATTTTGCCTCACCTGCTAGTCCAATAGATTACTTAAAGATTCCCATTGAAACCCTAAAGGTTGGTTCCCTTGGTACCCTAAACTTATTGGGCCTTGCCAAAGAAAAAAAAGCCAGGATACTGGTGGCCTCTACTTCGGAGGTGTATGGTGATCCCCTGGTGCACCCACAAAGTGAGGACTATTACGGCAACGTTAGCCCAATTGGACCACGTGGGGTTTATGATGAGGCGAAGCGCTTTATGGAATCCATTACCATGGCCTACCATCGCTTTCA
>TARA_R100001369_G_scaffold14013_2_pt1 | contig 35586 bp, 35 predicted proteins | sample TARA_R100001369 | Tara Oceans TARA_R100001369 (sample SAMEA2621528) | marine metagenome | biome: marine biome (ENVO:00000447); feature: surface water layer (ENVO:00002042); material: "saline water (ENVO:00002010), including plankton (ENVO:xxxxxxxx)" | depth 5 m
TGCAACATACTGAACCAACGTTATGAAAGATAGGAATATAATATTTATCGGAGGAATACACGCAGTTGGAAAAGGTACTGTTTGCGAAAAAATAACTCAAAAATTCAATTTTGAGCACTTATCCGCAAGTCAAGTTCTCAAATGGAATGAGATAAGCGATCTAAAGAATAAAAAAGTTGAAAATTTCAATACAACACAAGACAGATTACTAACTAATTTAGATAAAATTACACAGCCAAATAAAAGGTATTTGCTTGACGGACATTTTACATTACTAAACTCAAAAGGAGAGCCTGAAAAAATTGATGAATCTACATTTGTTGGAATCCAACCAAAATCAATAATACTACTTACTTGCGAGCCTAAAATAATCTTCGAAAGATTAAAAAAGAGAGATAACTCTACATACAAATTAGATGTTCTTGAAAAAATGCAAACAATGGAAATCGAACACGCCAAATACATTTCACGAAAATTAGATATACCCTTATTTACAGTTATCGACGGAGACACAACTTCAATTTTTGAATATTTAGAAAAATTATGAGAATACTTATTGACACTAACATAATAATTCATCGTGAGGCAAATCGTGTTTTCAACGAAGATATAGGGCTACTTTTTAACTGGCTTGATAAACTAAAATTTAATAAATGCGTTCATCCACTTTCAATTGAAGAAATATCAGGTTATCAGGATGAGGAAGTTGTTAAAACAATGAAAATTAAGATTGCCAACTACAATCTATTGAAAACTGAATCAGCCGATGACCAATTAATAACGCAAATTCGACAATCTGATAAATCACATAACGATTTTATAGATACGAGTATATTAAATGAAGTCTACAATAATCGTGTTGATTATTTAATAACTGAAGATAGAGGAATTCATAGAAAAGCCAACTATTTAGGTTGTTCGGAAAAGGTTTTCAAAATCGATGCATTTTTGGAAAAATGTATCGCTGAAAATCCCGAATTAAAGAATTATCAGGTATTAGCAGTAAAGAAAGAGTACTTCGGTAATATTAACATAGATGATACATTTTTCGACTCTTTTAAACAAGACTACGACGAATTTGGAAACTGGTTCAATAAAAAAGCTGACAACATTTCTTATGTGTGTATTACAGACGGAGACGTAAAAGCATTTCTATATTTAAAACAAGAGAACACCGATGAAATTTATAATGACATCGAACCTTCGTTTTCTCAAAAGAAAAGGCTTAAAATAGGAACTTTTAAAGTTACTTCAACTGGTTACAAATTAGGAGAAAGATTTATAAAAGTAATATTCGACAATGCTTTACAATATGATGTTGAAGAAATTTATGTGACAATTTTTGACAAAAGAGATGAACAATTAAGACTAATTTATTTACTTGAAGATTGGGGTTTTAAACATTGGGGAACTAAAACTACAGACAATGGAATTGAACAAGTCTTTGTTAGACAATGTAGACCAACACCTAACCTTAAGCAACCAAAATTATCCTTTCCGGCAGTTTCAAAAAGCACAACCAAATGGATTGTACCAATTTATCCAGAATATCATACCGAACTATTTCCTGATTCAATCTTAAATAATGAATCACCACAAGATTTTACCGAAAACGAGCCTTACAGAAATGCTATTAAAAAGGTCTATATATCACGTTCTTATAACCGAGGTTTGAATGGTGGCGATTTAGTACTTTTTTATAGAACAGGAGGACATTACGCTGGTGTGATATCAACGATTGGAGTCGTTGAAAACATAGTAACTGATATTCGGGACGAAAGCCATTTTATTGAACTCTGTCGTAAGCGTAGCGTATTTGACGATAAAGAATTAAAAAAATATTGGAATTGGAACAAAAATAATAGACCATTTATTGTTAATTTTTTATACATTGACTCATTCCCAATGCCAAAGGTTAATCTAAAGAAATTGAGGGATTTAAATATCATACAAAACGCACCACGAGGGTTTGAACCGATAAGTGATGTAAAATTTGAACAAATACTAAAACAAGCAAGAGCTAATGAAAGTTATATTATCGATTAAACCTGAATTTGCAAATAAGATTTTTAATGGAACGAAGAAGTTTGAATTTCGTAGAACCTTGTTTAAAAACAAAGAGGTTAAAATGATTATTGTTTATGCGTCTGCACCCATAAGTAAGGTAATTGGCGAATTTGAAATTGATAGAATTTTTCACGAAGAATTGGAATTACTATGGAACCAAACTTCTAAATTTTCTGGAATAACGGAAGATTATTATATGCAATATTTTAATGGTAAAGAAAATGGATATGCAATAGAAGTTAAGAATCCAAAAAAATATAAGACGAATCTTTGTATAAAACAGAATTATGGATTGAATCCACCACAGTCATTTGCATATTTGCGCTAAAGTACGTTGCACAACAATGTATATAAAACGTAGCTGTTACTGGATTTCCGAGAGGTTTTTGTGTATTTCCCAAGACCGCCAAATTTTTTAATTTGGCTTTTTAAGAAAATAAAATTAAAAGAAAATTAAAAAATTCAGCTCGTGTATAATCCGAAACGATAGCGTCTTTTTACACGCTACGTTTCATATACGGAGACGTTATATGCAATTTAAAAATTAAGTCTGATAATGAAAAAATATGCATTCATCATATTCATATCAATGTTAATTATTGGTTGTAATAATCAAGATAAACCGAATAAAAAAGTTTGGGTTTATCTTGAGTCACATAATATCATAAAAAATGATACAACAGCTCATTATAATTATGGTAAAATTCACCAAAGTGATCTGGATAAAATAAAATCTCAAAGCACTTCAAAAGGTTTGTTTGAATTAACTGATGGACGTTACCTAGATGACGATCAAAAAGTACATGATTATTCAGATGACATAGAAAATGGAGTTTTTTTCTTTCGATTTAAAGATGTGGTTTACATTGAAATTCAAAAATATGACCCTCTTAAAGCAAATACTGACACAATTACAGATTAAAAACTAAATACAACACGGTATATAATTAATTGCTTTGGCTAGTCCGTATTTGTTCACTAATTTAGTTGCTTAACCACCCAATTAACCATGCACATCACGTTATCCTTAATAATGACTAACAAATAATAAAATTCTTCAGAAGTACCCTAAAGTATTTTTCGATTTATAATAAATTTATTAAAACTAATAACTCTAACAAAATGAAAAAACGCACTATTTTAATTTCGTTTGTACTTGCTTATATCTTTGTAAGTAGTTTTAGCCTTCATGCACAAGAAAAAACCCTTCAAGAACAAGAAGACATTGCGATTGTAGATCAAAAAATAATGATGCCAATGCGCGATGGGATTCGTTTAGCAACTGATATTTACCGTCCTAAAACAGATAAAAAAGTGCCTATTATTTTTTCTCGTACTCCTTATAATTTCAATTCTTGGGGAGATGGAAAACAAAGAACAAGAACCGCGCAAAGAGCTTTAGAAGCCGTTAAAAGAGGGTATGCTTATGTGGTTCAAAATGAACGCGGACGCTATTTTTCAGAAGGTGAGTGGGATATTTTAGGAGTGCCACTAACCGATGGCTACGATGCCTTTAGTTGGTTAAAAGAACAAACGTGGTCTAATGGTAAAATTGGGACTTTAGGTTGTTCTTCTACTGCAGAATGGCAAATGGCTGTTGCAGCTTTAGATCATCCGTCTCATGCAGCAATGGTGCCTCAAGGGTATGGTGCTGGTGTTGGTAGGATTGGCAAAATTAATGAACAAGGCAATTGGTATCGTGGTGGTGTTGAGCAAATGTTATTTTTTTCTTGGTTATATGGTGTTGAGCATGATAAATTTAAACCTCGAATTCCGGCTGGTGCTACCCAAGAAGATTTAATAAGAATTTCAAGATTTTACGATTTAGCACCCGAAAATCCACGAGTAGATATGGCTGAAGCATTGAAGCATTTACCTATTCAGGATATCCTAAAAAACATCAATGGTAAAAATGAGATTTTTGATAAAATGATACGTCGTAAGCCAAATGATGAGGCTTGGTTTGAAGGAGGTATTTATCATGATAATATGGAAATTGGAGTTCCAAGTTTTTGGTTTACCTCGTGGTATGATGTGTCTATAACTCCGAATTTAGCTTTATTTAATCATGTGAGAAATAACTCTAAAGATGCCAACATTAGAGATAATCAATACTTGGTCATTGCACCAACGTTGCATTGTGCGTATACACGAGCAAGCGAAAATACTATTGTCGGTGAGCGCAGTGTTGGTGATGCGAGGCTTAACTATGAGGAGCAAATTTATGCTTGGTTTGACTTTTGGCTGAAGGGAGAAAAAAACGATTTTAAAGAGAAAACACCTAGAGTGCAATATTATACTATGGGAAGTAACAAATGGCAAGCCTCAGAAAGTTGGCCTCCAAAAGAAGCTAAATTAACAACCTATTATTTTAATAGTAATGGTGATGCTAATAGCTATTTTGGAGATGGAGAATTAACAACAGCAAAAGCAAATTCTGATAATGCAGATAGTTTTACTTATGACCCAATGAAACCAGTACCATCTTATGGAGGTAATGTGTGTTGTACTGGCAATGCAGTTAAAGGTGGTGCTTTCGATCAGCAACAAATGGAAACCAGAAATGATATTTTGGTGTACACCACAGATGTCTTAAAAGAAGGCGTAGAAATTTCAGGTTTTATTGAATCTACATTATATGTGTCATCAGATGTAAAAGACACTGATTTTACCATTAAATTAATTGATGTATATCCTAATGGTGAAGCCTATAATTTAGATGAAACGATACAACGTGTAAGATATCGCGAAGGTTATGATAAAGAAGTATTTATGGAGAAAGGTCAGGTCTATAAAGTAGATCTAACTCCGATGTCAACCAGTAATTACTTTAAGAAAGGACATCGTATACGTATTGAAATATCTAGCAGTAATTTCCCTCGGTTTGCTCGTAATTTGAATACTGGAGGTGATAATTATGATGAAAAAGAAGGAGTAACCGCTCATAATAAGGTGCATCATTCTTCAAAATTTACATCACAAATAAGACTGCCAATGATTTCTAATTAAAGTCTACCATCCTTAATAAAGACGACATTTTTTAAAACAGTTATTTTATGAAAAATGAAATAGCTCAATTTAAAAAAAGCATTGTTTTATAAGAAAACCTGTAAATTAGTAAGCTTTGATTTAGTAATTAATTTTACAATAATTGTAAAATACACATATTTGGTACTGCCTTTGTTTGTAACAAATCAGCAAGTTTTACGACACATAAATAGAATACGTTTAATTAAAAAAAAATAAAAAGTTATGATTCACAAAGGAGCCATAGTGCTAGGTTTAATTATAGGAGCAGGAGTTGGAGTATTATTAGCGCCAGAAAAAGGCAGCAGAACTAGAGATAATCTTAAAAAAGAAGGTAAAGACATAAAAGATCAATTAGTAACTGATTTTGCAGAAGTTAAAGATGACGTGTCTAAAGCTACCAAGTCTGCTAAAGAAAAACTAAAAGTAGAACTTAAGGATATTGCCTCTAAAACAAGTTATAAAACAGAGCAAGCCATTACGTTTATAGAAAAGCAATTAGCAATTCTTAAAGAAAAAAACAAAACGCTACAGCAGACAAGTTAAGAGTTTATAGAATTTGTCAGTTCGAGTGAATTTTACGATTGAAATGAGTAAAATTTGTATCGAGAACAAGAATTTCAGTTTAATTAGTTCTCGATACTATTTCTCGGACTTCGAAATCACTCGAACTGTCGTTATTACTTAACCAAATCATTTATATAACCTACATTAACAACATGCTTACCTTTAAAAGGAAGCACAGTCAATCTATTACCAAATAAGGCTGTTGCTCTCTCAGATTCTGCTAAAACTCGAGTATTATCTAAATACTCATCTTCAGTACCATAAATCAATTTCACTTTAGTGTTGGCATCTAAATAACTAAAATCATTAGCACTTAATTCTTTAGGGATTCCACCAGAATGTATAACCAACTGACTGCATTGTAATTGTCGTTTAGCCAAGTATCGCATCGCTACACTAACACCTTGCGAATACCCAAAAACAATAAGATTAACAGATTTAGGAATCTGCTCTGCATCTAGAATAGCATCAAAATAATTTAGAATATTTGCCATTCCGGCATCAGTGTTATTTCTAGTTAACCAATTGGCTCCAACATGCATTTTTGGTTGTATATAATATTTACTAGGTGCTTGTGGTGCTATGATGTAGTTTTCTTCAGAATTTAATGATTTAAAATATCTCAAAAAATACTGACTTAAATAGCCCATACCATGGCACACAAACCAAACAGTTTTAGTATTATTTGTAAGTGTATTTAAAGTAGAGTAGGAGTTATTAGTATGGTATGTGATTTCTTTTTCTTGTGAATTCATTATTCTAGGTCGTTTCAGTATCTTTGTATGAAACCATAAAACTACTGTTTTTCTATGCAAATGACTAAAGAAGAATTTCTACTAAAAGCGAACGCAGCTAGTAAAAATACATTGATGGAAACCTTGGATATAGAAATAATAGACTTTGGTGACGATTTTTTAATTGCAAGAATGCCAGTAACACCAAGAGTCCATCAGCCAGATGGTGTTTTACATGGAGGAGCTACTGCCGCTTTGGCAGAAAGCGTTGGGAGTTTTGCTTCACATATTTTTATTGATACCGAAAAATTATTTGTTAGAGGATTAGAGATTACAGCAAATCATTTAAAAAGCGTAAAAGATGGTTTTGTATATGCTAAAGCTACTTTTTTACATAAAGGACGTACAACACAACTTTTAGATATAAGAGTTACTGACGAGGCAGATAATTTGATTTCTATTTGTAGATTATCTACTATTTCACTTCCTAAAACTAAATAGAGAATGGATCTTAATTCATTTTTTGAGGCTTTAGAAAAACAATATGCCAATAAATTACCTTTTGTGGTGTATAGCAGACCTATTAATTCTATTATTAAATGCTGGTTGCAACAAAATGATGCGATGCATACCACAGATGCTTTTTCTGAAAGCGGCTTCGTGTTTGCTCCTTTTAATTTAAGTGATAAAAGTATTCTTTTGCCTCAAGACAAATGTGAGCATTATATTTTAGAGACTAATAAGTTAGAGGTTACAGAGCTTAATAGCCATTTTGAAATAGATACAAAAGATAGAGATGAGCATATTAACCTTGTTGAAAAAGGTATAGATAGCATAAATAAAGGGCAATTAGAAAAAGTTGTATTATCACGAAAGGTTGAGAAATCAACAGATGTGACATCTCCGTTAGACACTTTTAAAAGACTATTTAACACCTATGAAAATGCCATGGTCTATTGTTGGTACCATCCAAAAGTTGGACTTTGGTTAGGAGCTACACCAGAGCTGTTATTTAAAGTTGAAGGCAAACGATTAACGACAATCTCTTTAGCAGGCACACAACCCTATCAAGAACATAAAGATGTAGTTTGGACAAACAAAGAAATTGAAGAACAGCAAATTGTTACAGATTATATTACCAAACAAATAGAACCGTGTACCAAACAAGTCACTATTTCTAAGGTTGAAACTATTAGAGCAGGTAATCTCTTGCACTTAAAGTCGCGTATTATAAGTGTAATAGATGATAGCACAACTTTAAGAGCCGTAATAGAAGCGTTGCACCCAACTCCAGCTGTTTGCGGTTTCCCAAAGCAAGAGGCTAAGGATTTTATTCTAAAAAGTGAAAACTACAATCGCGAGTATTATACAGGGTTTCTAGGTGAGCTTAATCTAAAACAAGCCAAGACAAGAAATACGAATAGACGTAATGTAGAAAACAATGCATATGCAGTTGTAAAAACACAATCTAACTTTTATGTTAATTTACGTTGTACACAATTAAAGGATAATAAGGCTTTAATATATGTAGGAGGCGGTATTACCAAAGATTCTATTGCAGAAAATGAATGGGAAGAGACGGTTAACAAAACAAAAACTATTGGTAGTATCCTCAATTAGAAAGAAAGAGATTTCTTATCTTTGTCTTTAGATGAATCATTCCAAAATTCCCTTATCACAAACCGTAGTAATGTTATGCAAAGCGCATAATATTAGGCATATTGTAATTTCTCCAGGGAGTAGAAACGCACCTTTAACAATAGGTTTTTCTCACGATGATTTTTTTAATTGTTATAGCATTGTCGACGAGCGTTGCGCTGCTTTTTTTGCACTTGGAATTGCCCAACAATTAAAACAGCCAGTGGCTGTGGTTTGCACATCTGGTAGTGCATTGCTTAATTATTATCCTGCGATTTCTGAGGCTTATTACAGTCATGTTCCGGTTGTGGTTTTATCTGCAGATAGACCAAAACACCTAATAGATATTGGTGACGGACAAACCATAAAACAGAAGAATGTTTATGGGGACCATGTAATTTATAGTACAAATTTAAAATTAGATTTAAAGGATGAGCAAAAGTTGTCGTCTGATGAGGAATTACCAATTTTTAAAAATTTAGAACAGAAATTTGAACGCCTTTTAGGAATTCAAAAAGATATTCAGTCGTATAACGAATCAGAAATACATGATGCTTTAACCTTGTCTCACCTAAATTCAGGACCAGTTCATTTAAATATTCCATTTGATGAACCTTTGTATGAAAGGGTAGAAGAGTTAACGATTAACCCGAAACCTTTCAAAATTCAGAAAAGAATAGAAAAGATAGATAATTTTGAAATAAAAAGCGGCATTGATGTTTGGCAAAGTGCAAAACGAAAAATGATTCTTGTTGGTGCACTTCAACCAAATTCTATAGAAGAAAAGTGGCTACAAGAACTGGCAGATGACGATAGTGTTTTAGTATTTACAGAAACCACTTCTAATTTACATCACCAAGATTTTTTACCAGGTATAGATAAAATTATTGCTCCTTTGAATGAGGAAGATTTGAATGATCTTAAGCCAGATATTCTATTAACTTTTGGGGGTTTAATAGTCTCTAAAAAAATCAAAGTTTTTCTTCGCAATTTCCAACCAAAGCAACATTGGCATATTGATTTACATAGAGCAAATGACACGTTTTTTTGCTTAAGCAAACATTTTAAACTCACGCCAAATACATTTTTTAGTGCGTTTCTGCCTCAAGTAACGCATCATGCGAAGAGTGTTTATAAAACAACGTGGTTAGCGGTTAGACAGAAACGTCGTAAGCTCCACGAAGATTATTTAAAAACGATTCCTTTTTCAGATTTTATAGCGTTTAGTTTAGTAATAAAAAGTATACCTAAACAAAGTCAATTGCAAGTTGGTAATAGTTCTGCTATTCGTTACACACAATTATTTCAGTTAAGAAAAGATATAAAAGTATTTTGTAATAGAGGAACCAGTGGAATTGATGGAAGTACAAGTACAGCAATTGGTGCTTCAGTAGTTTCTAAAGAACGTGTAACTTTTATTACTGGTGATTTGAGTTTCTTTTATGATAGTAATGCACTTTGGAATAATTACATTCCTAAAAACTTCAGAATTATAGTTCTTAATAATGGAGGTGGTGGAATTTTTAGAATTTTACCAGGTCATAAAAACACAGAAAATTTCGATACTTATTTTGAAACCAAACATCATCTAACAGCTGTGCAATTGGCAGAAATGTATGATTTTGAATATCAAAAAGCATCTAATATCGAGTCTTTAGATAATACTTTAGATAGCTTCTTTAATGCATCTAAGCGACCAAAACTTCTAGAAGTGTTTACTCCATCTACATTAAATGACGAAATTCTTTTAAATTACTTCAACTTTATAAAATAAAGTGATTCTTAAAATGTGACCTACTCAGTTTTTATGTGTCTAAAAAATAATTACCTTTAGGAAGTAAATAAATTTTAATCATATAAAAACAAAACAATGAGTAAAAGAGACGACTTAATCGCAAAGTATGCGGCAGATTTAAAAGATAAGTGTGGCGTTAACCCAGATATGGATTTATTAACTAAAGTTACAGTAGGTTTAGGTCCTTCAATTTACAATGCAGACTCTTCTACAGTTTCTGGTTCTGATGATAAGGAGTTAGCTACAGTAAAGAACAATTATTTAATCAAAAAATTAGGATTAAGTGATAATGCTGACTTAGATAAAGCTATAGATTCTGTGATGGATTTGTACGGCCGATCTAACAGAAGTAAATATAGAGCAGTTGTATATTATTTGTTATGTGTACATTTTAAAAAATCATCTATATACTAGTATATAGATTTCAAACATAAAAAAGCGTTATAATGTATACAGTTATAGCGCTTTTTCTTTGTCTTAAATTGTTTTAGTATCTGATTAAAATATCAATATCTTTGCAGCATGATAAATTTAGGCGAATACAATACACTCGAAATTTTAAGAGACACAGAACCAGGATTATTCTTAGGAGATGGTGATGAAGGGGAAGTTTTATTACCCAACCGTTATGTGCCAGAGGTATTTGAGATTGGTGATAAATTAGAGGTATTTGTCTATTTAGATAATGAAGAACGACCAGTAGCAACTACAGACAGGCCTTTTATTAAAAACGGAGATTTTGCGCTACTGCGATGTAATCAGGTAACTGATTTTGGAGCATTTTTAGATTGGGGATTAGTTAAAGAATTATTTTGTCCATTTAGAGAGCAAGCTTTTAAAATGACAAAAGGAGGTTGGTATTTAGTGCACTGCTACTTAGATGATGAAACACAGCGTCTTGTAGCATCGAGTAAAACCAATCGTTTTTTAGATAACAAAGAATTGTTTGTAGCACAATTTGATGAAGTAGACTTAATAGTATCACATCCTTCGGATTTAGGAATGAATGTCATTGTTAATAAAATACACTTAGGTTTAATCTTTAGAGATGATATTTATAAAGACCTTAGTGTTGGTGATAGACTTAAAGGTATTGTCAAAAAAGTTCGTGATGATAATAAATTAGATATCTTATTAAATCAAATAGGCTATAGAAATATTGAGCCAAATGCAGAACATATCCTCAATGAATTGCATGATAATAGTGGTTTTCTGCCTGTGAATGACAAATCAGACCCAGAGCAGATTAAAGATTTACTTCAGATGAGTAAAAAAAGCTTCAAAAAAGCAATAGGGTCGCTTTATAAAGAGCGTCAGATTGAAATAAAAGAAGATGGTATTCATCTTAAATAAAACTAGCTATTAATAGAAAGAGTTTTCTCTACCCATTGGACCGCATGTTCAAGGTTTTTAAATGCTTCTCTATTAAATGTAAATAAGTGATTCTCTAATTCAAAAATACGTTGTGTCATCTCAGTATAAGCTACTATAGTATAAGCTACTAAATTTGCGAAATAGGCATTGAATTTTGGAGCATCCATAATATTAATAGAGTAGGATTTTAAACGATTTGCAATAAAACCAAAAGGTTTATCAATAAATTGTTTTTTGATAATCTCAGTGACTTCACTAAAGATATCAAAGTTAATATCTACTCTTTCTTTAAGTTCTACAACTACATAATCATCAAAAAGATACAAACTCCCTAGGTTTACTTTAAGGAGAGTAAGTTCTTTTCTATTAAAGTTAGGGTTATTTTTCATTTGTATTATAAAAGGGTTCTAAATGTACTATGCTTGCATAGTAAAAACTAATAAAAATTACACTTAAGGCATTATTATTAATTCCTTATTTTTGTTTCCAAAATATTAAATAAATGAGCCAAATTGACTGGAAAGTTGCCAAGTCTTACGAAGATATAACATATCATAAGTGTGATGGAGTAGCAAGAATTGCTTTTAATAGACCAGACATTAGAAATGCATTTAGACCAAAAACAACATCAGAGCTTTACGATGCCTTATACAACGCCAATGAAGATGTTAATATCGGAGTGGTACTTTTAAGTGCAGAAGGACCGTCAACTAAAGATGGGATTTGGAGCTTTTGCTCGGGAGGAGATCAAACAGCAAGAGGCAAGCAAGGTTATGTTGGTGAAGATGGGTATCATCGTTTAAATATTTTAGAAGTTCAGCGTTTAATTAGGTTTATGCCAAAAGCAGTAATAGCTGTTGTACCAGGCTGGGCAGTTGGTGGAGGTCACAGTTTACATGTTGTTTGCGATTTAACTATAGCGAGTAAAGAGCATGCTATTTTTAAGCAAACAGATGCAGACGTAACTAGTTTTGATGGAGGCTATGGTTCTGCTTATTTAGCAAAAATGGTAGGGCAAAAAAGAGCAAGAGAAATCTTTTTTCTAGGTAGAAATTATTCTGCACAAGAGGCTTACGATATGGGAATGGTAAATGCAGTAATTCCACATGCTGACTTAGAGACTACAGCTTATGAATGGGCTCAAGAAATATTAGCTAAATCACCAACATCTATAAAAATGCTAAAATTCGCAATGAATCTTACAGATGATGGTATGGTTGGTCAGCAAGTATTTGCTGGTGAGGCAACCCGTTTAGCATACATGACAGATGAAGCAAAAGAAGGTAGAGATGCCTTTTTAGAAAAAAGGAAGCCTAACTTTCCTAAAAAATGGATTCCTTAATCGAAGTTTATATAAATGAAAAAAATTAAACCGTGGCTTTCAGCCATGAGGTTAAGAACCTTACCACTTTCTGTTTCTGGTATTATATTGGGTACTTGCTTTGCGTATTATAATGGTCATTTTAGTCCATGGGTTTTAAGCTTAGCAATTCTAACAACCATAAGTTTACAGATATTATCTAACTTAGCTAATGATTATGGTGATGGTGTAAAAGGCACTGATAATGATGAAAGAGTAGGGCCAATGCGTGCTATTCAAAGTGGAGAGATTACACCAGATGAAATGTTTGATGCTATTAAATTTAATATTATTATTGTCATTATTTTAACTTTAGCTCTAATATGGGCAGCCTTCGGACCAACTAATTTTCTATTTCTATTACTTTTCGTTTTTCTTGGTGGTTTATCTGTTTATGCAGCATTAAATTATACTATGGGAGATTCACCTTATGGCTATAGAGCTTTAGGTGATGTTTTTGTTTTTATCTTCTTTGGTCTTATGAGTACTGTAGGAAGTTATTTGCTTTATATGCATACTATAGATCATGTTGTTATACTTCCTGCAATTGCACTTGGCTTATTAAGTGTTGGAGTATTAAACTTAAATAATATGCGAGATATAGAATCTGATACCAATGCAGGTAAAATCACTTTAGCCGTAAAATTAGGTTTGAGTCGTGCAAAGCAATATCATTTCTTTTTGATTATTGGAGCTATGGTTATTGCCGTGATTTTCTCAATTCTCTATTATGTAGAGCCTTATAATTTAATGTATTTTATTGCATTTGTACCACTAATAATTCATGTTAAAAAGATAAAAGCTGCAACATTACCAAACGATTTTGATAGTCAATTAAAAGTCTTAGCTCTATCAACATTTCTCTTCGCACTGCTTCTAGGTATTGGCTATATTTTATATTAAATTTATGGCTAACTTTGGTTTATAAATTTTTATAAAATGAAAATCACATTCTACGGTCACGCATGTTTAGGCATACAAATTAAAGATATTCATATTTTAGTTGATACTTTTATAAGTGGTAACGAAAAAGCTTCTAGCATTGATATAGAGAGTCTAAAAGCAGATTATATACTAGTTACACATGCACACCAAGATCATACTTTAGACGTTGAAGCTATAGCAAAACGTACAGGGGCTATAATTGTCTCTAATTATGAAATCGTAGCACACTATAAAAGTTTAGGTTTAGAAGGTCACCCAATGAATCATGGTGGATCTTGGGATTTTGAATTTGGGAAATTAAAATATGTAAATGCAATCCACTCGTCTTCTTTTCCAGATGGTAGTTATGGTGGTCAACCAGGAGGATTCATAATAGAAGGTGAACATAAAAACATCTACATAGCAGGAGATACAGCTTTGACTATAGATATGAAACTTATACCAATGCAGACCAAACTAGATTTAGCCATTTTGCCAATTGGCGATAATTTTACAATGGGAATAAACGATGCTATTTTAGCGAGTGATTTTGTAGAATGCGATAAAATCTTAGGCTATCACTTTGATACATTTGGCTATATTGAAATAGATCACGAAGTCGCTAAGCGCAAATTCTTTGATAAAGACAAAGATTTGATGTTGTTGGATATAGGTGAGAGTATTAATTTATAGATAAATAAAAGCCTAATTCAATTCACTTGTATGACTAAAAAAAAAATAATCCGATTTTTTAAACGCTACTTGTTAGGTTTAATAGTTTTATACCTATTGTTAGCTATTACTGCTTATATCATGTTAACTAAAGTGAGCAATATAGATTATAATGAAGAAATTCCACAACTCGTTTTAGAAAATCATTTAGGCGAATCAAAGACATTTAGTGATTATAAAGGTAAAGTACTCTTGGTAGATTTTTGGTTTCAAGGTTGCCAACCTTGTTTAGAGGAAATGAAATATTTTCCTGAGCTTTTAAAGAAATATGATTCTGAGTTGGCTATAATGAGTATTAGTATAGACCCTGAAAAAAGAACAAAATTCTTGCTAGAAAACAAACCAAAACCTTGGGATTTTCTTGAGGCTGACAATGAAAATTGGACCTTCTATAATGACAATATGAGCGATTATAGTTATGTAAAACAACTAGGTATTACTTCTTATCCTACATATTTATTATTTGATAAAGAAGGTAACTTTATTAATACCCCTTTTAGTGGAGTGGCAGCTGTAGAAAATAAGTTGAGTGGCATATTTGGATTAAATCTCGCTTATGATTTAGGAAAGGATACTATTAAAAAATTACCAGTGCTAATAATACTCTACACGGTACTAGTTTTTATAATTCTATTTATTCAATTTTTAATTTATCAACTAAAAAGATTATTCCGTAAAACGAAAACAAATAAGCTTTAAACCCATTAATGTTTTTAGATTACCTTTTATCTTAAAGTACTCTGCTAAATCAAAAGGCAATACTTCTCTGTTTTCAGGATGTGAACATTCATTTTTAACGTCTAATAAAGCCTGTTCTCTTCGAGAAGATACAACCAATTTGTAGTTCTGTTTAGATAATTTTAAAGCTAGTGCTTTCCCAATAGCTTTATACGCGCCTGTTATCCAAAATTATTTTGTTACTAAAAATTCATCTTTCTTATTTGTAGAATACTGATTACTAATGTAGCCATCATTTACTCTAGTTATAAGTTACTTTGCTAAAACTCCCAACATGCTAAAAAACTGGTTAAAAAAGTTGGTGTATTTTTTTAGCTTGATCTTATATTAGTCATTAAAGTTGACACTATCACAAAAAAAATTATTTTAACATAAAATGGCATATTCTATTAAAGATATGTTCAATTTCACTGTCTTTACCACCCCAAATAGGTACTTTAGAACCAGCCTTGGCGCTAAATGAATAAATTATAAATTTAGATAATTTATTTCTTCGACCTTTACTTTGGTAAATTAATTCGGCAGGGTAAGCTAGGTTTCCTATAACTGGAAACAAACCAACTATTAGTGCTATAATTGGGAACTGAGGTTTAGAACTAATAAGACTATTAGACATTCTCCAAACGGTATATAATGTTCTTGCTAAAGGACCTGCCGCTAGAATGATAATTGCACCATTTTGTATGCTGAAGACACCACTAGCAATTAAAATTGGCATTATTATAAAACTAAAAACTTTTACAAATGGTTTTATACCAATATGAATACTGAAGTCGGTTAAATAAGAACTTTTATCATCATTTTGCAACTCGCCTTTGAGAAATTTTGACTCTGATTCCGTTAAAAACTTTCTAGAATGCCACTTATCAATTTCTTTTTTTAGATACCATCGTACCAATCTCCAGCGATAGCTGACACTTGAAAAATAGCGGTATACGCGTTTAATAAATTTTTGATATCGAAAATTATATATTTTTTTTAAAAGTTTAACGACATTATTTTTTACACTTTGAATAGCTCTTTTTAAAAAGTTCATACTGTTTTTTAAAAACCAGGGTAGAGGTTTGTTTTCATAATATAATTTCGATTCTTCAGTAATCTTTTTTTGCGAAGCTGCATAGTATAAACTTTTTTGATGTCTTGATAAACCTTTCCAATTCTTTTGCTTTTTCGATAATATGTCTACATCATCACATAGGTTTTGATAAGTTTTTTTTCCTAATTCTGAAGTAATTATATCTTTATACTTTTTAAGATAATCACTAAGTTTTGTAGAATCTACATGATCAAAAAGCCAATCTCTATGTTTAATGCACTTCGGAATATAATAGAATAACGTTGATAATGGGTTCATTGCAAACAGCGCAGGAAGACCAGATTCTAAATCAATCCAAATCCATTGTCTTGTACCGTTCTCTTTATTAAGCATCATAAAGTTACTAACTGCTACAGGATTTCCTTTACCTGCTTGCCATACCAATCCGTCAAATCCAGATTCAATTAATTTATCCTTCAGAGGTTTCATAATCTCATTTTTTAACTCAGACATATAATTCACCTGGTCTATATCTAATGGATTAAATAAAGGCGCATGCTTACCAGGAATATACTCTGCATCAATTTCAAATGCTTTATGCTCTTCATTCCAACGGTAACCGAATGTTTTGGGTAATCTTAATTTGTCTTTAAACCAAATTTGACATAGAGACGACAAAATTCTTCGTCTTATCATGGCACATTCAATAGCATCTTCACACCAAGTATATGGGTTTGCAGATCCTGTTAGAATAAAAAGAATTAATTTACTTACAGGCTCACCAGTGAAAGTTTTTGTAGCGATGCCTTCATTACCAGAATAAGAAAGGTATACTTTTGCAGAACGACCTTTGCCTATATATTTTTTTTGAACTATTTCTTGAGGAATAACTTCTACATATTCATCTTTTAATTCCCATTTCTTATGCTTAAGTTTATAATGCATTTTGGTTAGATTAATTGCAAACTGATATAACTACAAGTCAAACATAGTTCTAACTTGTAAATACTATTAGGTGCTAAAAATCTTTAAAATAAAAGTTTGCTTTATTGGCTTAAATAATTTTAATATTCTGTTATACAGAAAGATATATTTAATTTGATTACTTGGTGCTAAAATCCCTTTAATCGTAATTATAATCGTTATAAAACTGAATATTGAGGTTTTTTTACAAAAAAAAAGTTAGTGCTCTTCAGTAAGGACTGCGGATATTTAATTATTTAATCGTATTATTTTTTAACCATTTATTTCTTAAATCATCACTAACTTCTCCGCTACCATCATGTTTCCAACCAGGTGGTTTAAATAGATAAAGAATTCTATTTCTTAATGACTTCCGTCCTAAAAGTGCGTCTTTAAACATCAGCCACCATTCTATAAATGCAATTTTAATAGGGTTATAAGTTTCGATGTTAGCCACCAAACCATATTTCACCTTTTCCTCTTTTAATTCAGGTTGAAAGGTGCCAAATAGTCGGTCCCAAATAATTAAAATCCCAGCATGATTACGATCTAAATATATTGGATTACTACCGTGATGCACGCGATGGTGAGATGGAGTATTAAAAATGGCTTCAAACCATTTTGGCGTTTTGTTTATGGCTTCAGTATGAATCCAAAATTGATACAATAGACTTACAGACATTTGTAATAATATCATAGCAGGATGAAAGCCTAATAATGGTAACCACAACCAAAAAATAAACGTATAAAATCCGCCAGACCATGATTGGCGTAAGGCAGTGCTTAAATTATAATGTTTAGAAGAATGATGCACAACGTGAGATGCCCAAAATATACGACACTCATGCGAAACACGATGAAAACAATAATAAGCAAAGTCATCCGCAAAGAATAAAAGCACAAAAGACCACCAAACTATAGGAACAGTAAACAGTCTAAAGTTATTATAAACCCAAAAGAAGACCATTAAAACGAGTGCTTTACTAGCAAACCCTAATAACACATTTCCTAAACCCATTGCAATAGATGAAAATGCATCCTTAGCTTCATAGGCTTTAATGTGTTGTTTTGCAGTTATATATAATTCCAATAGCATTGCTAATACAAAAAACGGAATAGCATAGAGAATGATATTTGGAAAATCTGGCATTTTTTTTCTTTAAAAATAGGCTTTTTTTATAAATATATGCTTAGTTAATTATTAGTTAAAAAATTTATAGGAATATAAAAAATGAAAGTATTACTATTATATTTGCAATCAAATTGACTATATCTGAAACTAAAACTTTTAACACTTGTGATTGTAGTCTCTTTTAAAAGTGTGTTTGCTCAAATTGATGAGTCACAAACAGGTGCTTGGTACATGTATTTTTACAACCACCAATTTGAAGATAGCCAATGGGGAATTCAAGGGGATTTTCAGTATCGTGATTGGCAAGGAGTAGGAGATATGGAACAGGTAATTTTACGTTCTGGTCTTACTTTTACACCAAAAGATAGTGGTGTTATGTTTACCCTTGGATATGCCAATATAACATCAGGTCAGTTTAATGATAGTGATGAAACATTTGGTGAAAATAGAATTTATCAAGAAGCTTTAATTCCTCAAAAATTAGGGAGTCGTTTTTATTTAACACACAGGTTTAGATATGAGCAAAGATTTGTAGAAAGTCAAGATTTTAGAACTAGATATCGTTATAATCTATTTTTGAATGTGCCTATAAATAAAAAAGAATTAGCACCAAAAGCCATATTTGCAGCCTTTTATAACGAACTTTTTATAAATGGTGAAACACAAATAGGTGATAACAGAACTGTTGAATTATTTGATAGAAATAGAACTTATTTAGGAATGGGTTATGTTCTAAACTCTACGATTCGTTTTCAATTGGGTTGGATGAACCAAAAAACAGATAATTGGGGGAAAAGTCAGTGGCAAATAAGTATGCATCACAATTTTAAAATAACAAGTAATAAATAATTATAATATGAAAAATGTATTTAAATTATTAGGTATTTCAGTATTAACAGTTGGTCTTATTGCGTGTGAAGGAGCGGTAAAAGAATAATCTAGCGAACTTAAAGAATCTGTTGAAGATATTCGTAAAACATCACCAAAAATGGCAGCCTTAGAAAAAGAAGGTAAAATTAAAATTGTAGCCGCTGTATATAACATGGCTACAAGTAAAGTAAAGTTTATGTAATTGGTTGTTGCATAAATTTTGATTGATTGGTTAGAGACGTTGGCATCATGAAAATGATGCCAATGTTGTTTTTAATAATTGTAGTTTTGTGTACTGATTATGAAAGCAAATTATCAAAAATATATTCTCAATTTTAAACAGCCTAGTGGTACTTCTAGAGGAGTCATGTCTATGAAAGAGACTTGGTTTATCATTATAGAAAAAGAGGGGAAAAGAGGTCTTGGTGAGTGTGGTATTTTAAGAGGTTTATCTATTGATGATATACCTAGTTACGAAGATAAATTGAAGTGGACTTGTGCGAATATTAGTCTAGGTTTAGATAAATTATTAGAATATTTAATTGAATTCCCTAGTATTCAATTTGGAATAGAAACTGCTTTTAAGTCTTTAGAAAGTAAAGACGAGTTTGTGTTATTTCCTTCAGCTTTTACCCAAGAGTATAATCCTATTTCTATTAATGGTTTGGTTTGGATGGGAAGTGAAGCTTTTATGCGAAAGCAAATTAAAGAAAAGATAAAAGCAGGTTTTGATTGTATTAAACTAAAAATCGGCGCTATTGATTTTCAAACAGAACTGAATATTCTAAAATCAATCCGGAAAGAATTTTCAATATCAGATATTGAATTGCGCGTTGATGCCAATGGGGCTTTTACACCAGACACTGCTTTAGAAAAATTAAAACAACTTTCAGAGTACCAATTACATTCTATAGAGCAACCTATAAAACCTAAGCAATTTGAGATTATGGCTCAGCTTTGTGAAGCTACTCCTTTACCAATTGCACTAGATGAAGAATTAATTGGTGTATTCTATTTAAAAGAGAAAGCACATATCCTTAAAACCATAAACCCACAATATATTATATTAAAACCTAGTCTTGTAGGTGGTTTTAAAGGCAGTAAGGAGTGGATTGATTTGGCTGAAGCGCTAAGTGTCAAATGGTGGATTACTAGCGCATTAGAAAGTAATGTAGGTCTTAGTGCTATAGCACAATGGACCTATACTTTAAATAATAAAATGCCACAAGGCCTAGGTACTGGGAGCCTTTTTACTAATAATTTTGATTCGCCATTAATTGTAAAAAATGGTACTTTACACTACGATATAAACCAAAACTGGAATTTTAATTTATAACTATGAATTATATACAACAAGCATACAAAGGTCTGCATGAAGGATGGAGATATTTAGCAGGTACTGTTATCATTATACTCTTTGTATTTGCAGGTCAAATACCATTTACGGTGGTAGCTTTGCTAGAAGCTAAAAACCAAGGGATGAATATGCTTGGATTAGATGAGAGCACCATTATGTCTCTTTTAGAGCCTAACTTAAATCTGTTTTTAATGCTTTTGTCATTTGCAGTAGGCCTATTAGGTATATTCTTAGTGAGTAAGTTTTTGCATAAATTATCTATAAAGAATTTAACTACTGCCAGAGAGAAAATAGATTGGCAACGTTTTTGGCTTATATTTTTTGGTTGGGGCATATTGTCTTCGGGTTTAGTTTTACTAGATTATTACATGTCACCCGAAGATTATGTTTGGAATTTTGATCTCACTAATTTTCTTATCCTAGCAGTAATAGCCTTAGCCCTAGTGCCATTACAAACTAGTTGCGAAGAATATTTATTTAGAGGGTATTTGATGCAAGGAATTGGTATTGTGGCAAAAAATCGTTGGGTACCACTTATTGTAACATCTGTCATCTTCGGAATGCTCCATATTGCCAATCCAGAGGTAGATAAATTGGGTTACGTTATTATGATTTATTATATAGGCACAGGTTTCTTTCTAGGTATAATGACACTAATGGATGACGGTTTAGAATTAGCCTTAGGCTTTCATGCGGCAAACAATTTATTTACAGCACTTTTGGTAACTGCAGATTGGACCGCTTTTCAAACCTATTCAATATTAAAAGACACATCAGATCCTTCCGCTGCTGCTTTAGTAGATATTGTGGTGCCTGTGTTTGTAATATTTCCCATTATACTTTTAATACTTTCAAAAATATATGGTTGGAACAATTGGAGAGAGAAATTATTAGGAAAAGTAACAGCACCGCCAAAAGAAGATTATAAAATTATAGAATAAGTGACACCTTCATATAACCATATACACAATAGCTTTAAGTTAAATGGAACTCATTTTAATCGTAAATATTTAGAGGAAGTAGCTTATAGTTTTATAAAAGAAGGTCAGCCTTATGAATCTGTTATAGGTAACTTTCTAATAGATTGGTTAGATGATAAAGATTTTGTTTCAGTTAACACATCGGGTTCTACAGGCAAACCAAAGTCTGTAGAATTAAAAAAGCAAGCCATGGTGAATTCTGCTATAGCAACAGGTGATTTTTTCAATTTAAAACCAACCGATTCAGCACTACATTGTTTACCTAGCGAATATATTGCAGGTAAAATGATGTTGGTTCGCGCTATGATTTTAGGTTTAGAATTAGACTTTGTAAAGCCTAGTGCTAGGCCTTTCATAAATCAAGAGAAACAGTATCAGTTTTGTGCTATGGTGCCTTTACAGTTAAGTAATAGCCTTGATGCAATTCAAAATATTGAAACACTTATTATTGGAGGCTCTAAAGTATCACAATCATTACAAGAAGAATTAAAAATGAGTTCGTCTAAGTTCTATGAAACTTATGGAATGACAGAAACAGTAACACATGTTGCTGTACGACAACTCAAATCTCTGTATGGAAAAGCAGATGTATATTTTAACGCAATGCCTAAGGTTAACTTCTCACAAGATGAACGACAATGTTTGGTTATTAATGCTCCAAAAATTATAAATGAAGCTTTAGTAACTAACGATATTATTAATTTAATTTCTACTCACAGTTTCGAATGGTTAGGACGTTACGACAACGTCATTAACTCTGGAGGAGTAAAACTTTTCCCTGAACAAATAGAGCAGAAGTTACAGCCTATATTTAAGGACCGTTTTATAGTAGTAAGAATTAAAGACAAAATACTTGGCGAAAAATTGGTACTTATAGTTGAGAACCCTTCCGATACTATAGACACTATAACTGCTAAAATTCATAAACTTAAAACACTTCATAAGTTTGAAATTCCAAAAGCTATTTATTGTTTAGATGCTTTTGTTGAAACAGATTCAGGTAAAATTCAACGTAGTAAAAGCTTAAAAAAGGTATTGGGGTAGTTTACTCGCTCAAAGTTATACTTCACTCATTATCAGTTTTATATTCTTGGTAAGCTTATTAGTTTTATAATAACTAAAAACACCATACCATGAAAACACTAGTCATAATTGTACTTGTATTGATGCTATCAGTAGCAAGTAACGCGCAAGAAAAAAACATAGAAACTGAATCTGTTACTATAGATAATCTCATAACATTTATTGTAGAACATTACAATACTAAAACTGATTCTACTAAAACAAAAAACATCATATTTCTTATAGAAACCTATGCTGATAATTTTAATACTGAAGATAGTGTAATACTTAAACAAGCTTTCAAACTACTAACTAAACGAGTTACATCAGACGATATAATAAGTATTGTTACCTATTCAAATTTTAACGGTATTGCACTTAATAAAGCAGAAGCAACAGATATAAAAAAATTACTTTATGTTATAGAGCATCCGAAATCTAGCGTTAAAACATTTGAAGAAGACGGTATAGAGCTTGCTTATCAGTTTACAAATGAGAATTTTGTAGAAGATTCTGAAAATTCTGTCGTAATGATACGTATGCCTAATCGTAAACCTAGGTTCGCAAAAACGGAAATAGCAGATACCAACACTAAAACCAAGCCCAAAAGTAATGCAGTTGTATTAACAGCAATTGCATTATTACCAGAGTTGATTGCTATTATTAAAGATTAGATATAAACAAAAAACCCAATGCAGTTGCATTGGGTTTTAATATTTTAAAATCTAAAAGAATTAATTCCCTTCAGATAAATTTTTCATTTCTTCTTCAATCATTTCATAAAACTCATCAATTTTAGGTAAGACAACAATACGTGTACGTCTATTTTTTGATTTGTTTTCAGCAGTATCGTTTTCTACTAATGGTACATAAGAACTACGACCAGCGGCAATTAATTTTTGAGGATTTACACCTAGGCTTTCTAAAACTCTTACAATAGAAGTTGCACGTTTTACACTTAAATCCCAGTTGTCTATTAATGGAGGCTTACTGTAAGATACATTATCTGTATGAGACTCTACCATAGCTTCAAAATTTGGCTTGCCATTAATAACTTTAGCGACTTTAGCTAATACTTCATTAGCTCTGTCCGTTACATTATAACTTCCACTTTTAAATAATAGTTTATCAGCGATAGATATGAATACAACACCTTTCTCAACGTTTACTTCAATATCTGGATCGTTAATACCAACTTCTTTCTTAAGACTTGTAACAATTGCTAATGTCACACTGTCTTTACGTGTTAATGCGTCTTGTAAGCGCGTTATTTTTAGGTTACTCTCTTTCAGACTCTCTAAAGAAGCCTCTATGTTTTTTGCACCTTGACTGGTAAGCTCTGTCATATCTTGAGAGTTTTTTATCAAGGCTTCATTGCTTCTTCGCATATCCGATAACTGATCTCTCATTGTTTCTACTCTAGCGTTAGAAGCAGCTGCATCAGAAAGACACTTGTTTAACTTTACAGTGGCTGTATTTAATAAATCTTCAGTAGATTCTTGTTTTGCTTCAAGTGCTAAATAGTCCTTCTTCGATACGCACGAGGCGAACAACAGCATTGAGCAAACACTTAATAACATTAATTTTTTCATAATTGAAATCTGATTTTACATTGTTAATTATAACAAATCAAAATTATACAAAAGTTTAGAGGGTATAACAGTGATTAACAAAAATTTTAACACTTTTATAAACAATTAAAATTTAGTTTGCTTTTTAATAAAATAAGACCATACTATTGAGTTAGACTCTTGATAATTAGAACGTTTACTGAGTTGTTTACGGTGCTGTAATACACGCCTTAAATTAGCGTAAAAAGAGATGTGTGCTTTAAATATGGCAAGAAAATAGTTAGGTTTTAGTTGTAGTAAAAATCGTAGCGCAGTAATACCATCTAAACTCATTCTTATAATAGTCCTTATAAAGACCTGTTTATCAGTGTTTTTTACTAAAGTGAATAGACTATTTCTAAAATTTAGATATGTTTTTTTAGGATTCGAGTTGCTTAAAGTTGCACCACCTACATGGTATACTGTAGAAGTTCCGATATACTTTGTTTTATAATTTGTATTAAAAGCACGCCAACACAAATCAATTTCTTCCATGTGCGCAAAGTAAGATTCATCAAAACCATTTAAGGTTTTAAAAACGTCGTTTCTAATAAATAAGCAAGCACCAGAAGCCCAAAAAATATCTTTTGTATCGTTGTATTGCCCTTCGTCTTTTTCAATAGTTTCAAAAATACGACCACGACAATATGGATAGCCATATTTATCTATAAAACCACCTGCTGCACCAGCATATTCAAAGTAAGACTTGTTTTTAAAGTCTAATATTTTAGGTTGAATAATTGCTGTGTTTACGTCTTCGTTAAATTCATCTAATATTGATTGAAGCCAATTTTCGGTAACTTCAATATCACTATTCAATAAGCAGAGTAGTGGTTCTTCAATCTGTTTTAAAGCATCATTATAACCTTTAGCATAGCCTCCATTTTCTGAATTCTGAATTATTTTTACTATTGGAAAATGTTCAGAAACAAAAGCAACAGAATCATCGGTTGATGCATTATCAGCAACATAGATTTTAGCATTTTGCGAATGTTGTATAACTGAAGGTAAAAACTGTTCTAAGAGTGCTTTACCATTCCAGTTTAATATAACAATAGCTATGTCCTTTATTTCTAGCATTTATTTACTCTTGTAATGAGGAATGTTTTCTAAAAACGCATACCGTTCTTCGTCTAAGTCCATTTCACAATAATAGTGATTTAAACCGTTAGTTACCATTAAGTAAGATGCATTTAAGACTAAATTGTAACGTGCGATTTGATCAAAAGTAGTTTGATCTATTTTTATTTTATGTGATTTACACTCTACTATGAGATGAATACTTCCATCAGAATTAAAAATGACGATGTCATAACGTTTCTTAAGTCCATTAATAGTTAATTCCTTTTCAACATTTATTAATGATTTAGGATACTTCTTTTCATTTATTAAATAATGAACACAATGCTGTCGTACCCATTCTTCGGGCTGAAGAATGATGAATTTTTTCCGAATGACATCAAAAATAGAAACTTTATTTTCTGTACTTTTGAAACGGTATTCAAACTTAGGAAAGTTGAGTTTTTGCACTACACAAAATTATAATTATAATGTCACTTTGAGTGATTTTCGTGTAAAATTTTATCGAGAATCTCTAGATACTTTAATATAATTTAAAACTCGAACTCACAAACAGAGCATATAGTGGACGACGTAAAACAATTAGTTACAGCGATAAAAAAAGGTGATCTTAAACCTATCTATTTTTTAATGGGTGAGGAGGCTTATTATATTGATAAGATTTCAGACTTTATTGAAGCAAATGTTTTGGATGAAGCAGAGAAAGGTTTCAACCAAATGGTGCTTTATGGAAGAGATGTAACTATTGATGATATTGTAGGTAATGCCAAGCGTTACCCAATGATGGCAGAACGTCAAGTTATTATTGTAAAAGAAGCCCAAGACTTAAGCAGAACTATAGAAAAGTTGGTGCAATATGCTGAAAATCCGCAGCCATCAACTGTCTTAGTCTTAAATTATAAATACAAAAAATTAGATAAGCGTAAAGCGTTATATAAGGCCATAACTAAAAATGGAGGTCTCGTTTTTGAAAGTAAAAAACTTTACGAGAACCAAGTTCCAGATTGGATTAGACGCGTATTAAAGGGGCAAGATTATGATATCTCGCCAAAGGCTGCACAAATGCTTGTGGAATTTTTAGGAACAGATTTAGGTAAAGTAAATAACGAACTTAATAAATTGAAAATAGTTTTACCCAAAGGTACACTCATTACACCAGAGCATATTGAGGAAAATATAGGTATTAGTAAAGATTTTAATAATTTCGAATTACGAAAAGCTGTTGGTGAAAAAAATATTGTTAAGGTTTTTCAAATAGCAAAGTATTTTGCAGATAACCCAAAGGACAATCCTATGGTGGTAACGGTTGCATTACTTTTTAATTTTTTCTCACAGATATTACATATTCATGGTATGAATGATAAGTCACCAAGATCTGTTGCGTCTGCTATAAGAGTAAGTCCATATTTTGTAAATGAATATATTACTGCTGCTAGAAATTACCCTATGAAAAAAGTGAGCCAAGTTATTGGTTTACTTCGCGAGTTTGATGTTAAAAGTAAAGGTGTTGGCTCTAAGGCAATGCCAGAACGTGACTTGTTAAAAGAATTGTTAGTTAGGATAATGGAATAGTTCTTATAACTAAATTATAAACTTGTTTCATAACCCCAATTAATGATTTATAATCAATCGCTTGGTTATAAATTCACTAGTACTTTTTCCTTGAATCTTAATCAAATGAATTCCAGAATTCAGATCAGAAATATCAATATGTTTGTCTGTTGATGTTTTTACCAATTGTCCGGTAATTGTATAAAACTCTGTTTTACAATTAGTATGACTTAAGATGATAGTGTTATTTGCCGGGTTTGGATAAAAAGAAAATGAAGCCTCATCCTCTTGCTGAATATTTAATGTAGAAACATTAAAGCTGTATAAGGCTTGTGTGTCAGAACCATTTTCTTCGCCAGAAATATAATATTCCGTAGCATTAATTGGTATTACAGCTTCTATCTGTGAAGAACTATTGGCAGGAACAGTTACCGCTGTTTTCGTAATAGTTCCATTAGAAAATAGACCACTACTAAATGTATCTAACTGAACGATAAAAGCTCCGTTTAAATCATAGCCACAAAGTAGAATTTCATTAGCAATAGTATTGTAAGATCCACTTGTAATTAGCCCTTGACTATCAAAATTATCAATTAACGTCGCTGTTTGTGTTCCAGGTTCTTTAGATAGTTCATAGATGTTAGTTCTTCCATCTATCCAATTCTTACTAAATATATAAAGCTGATTATTAAAATATAATAAAGCTTCAGCATCAAAATTTGTTACAAATGGATTTGTTGAAAAATCTGTTTGATCATTATAAGTGTAATTAATAACTTCTGCAGTAATAGATGTACTATTGAAATAGTCAGAAATTAAAATACGATATATTTTTAGGTCTGTTCTATCTCCTTCAAAATTGCCAAAATCACCAATGTATATGTAAGTGCCATCTTGTGTGAGATCTTCCCAGTCTATATTTGTAGCATTCGTTATTGTAACGGTTCTAGTTACATTACCAGTAGTGATGCTAACATCAAATAATTGATTAGTTGTGCCAGAATCATTATGTGTTATTAGCGTGTTGTTTATAAATAATAACCCTGAGGTTTCATTAACAGTAGCGTCGAGATTAGTCTCTAGTATTAGCTGTTGCGCAGAACTAATTAAGAAAGAGCAGGCAATAAGTATATTAACAGCTATAAATTTCATAATAAAAAATTAGAAAGTATAAATGTAGCTATTCTCTAGATTTATAGTGTAAAAACATTTTAAAGGTAATTTATTTTTAGTCGTAACTTTATAAAAGTATTATTTTTACGGTGCTACAATATATACAACAAGAATCATTACATGAAAGTATTTTCGAAAGAACAAATTTACGAAGGAGATAAATTAACGACTGAGCGTCAAAAAATAGCGTCAACTGATTTAATGGAGCGTGCAGGAACTCAAATTTTTAATTGGATTCATACGCGTATGCAAGGTGCGCAAGTGCCTATTCATGTTTTTTGTGGTATAGGTAATAATGGAGGAGACGGTTTGGTTTTAGCACGTCATTTAATTACACATGGTTATAATGTAGTGACTTATATTATAAACTGCAGTGATAAGCGCTCTAAAGACTTCTTAATTAATTACGATCGTATTAAAAATGTGACAAAAGAGTGGCCAAAGATGTTGAGTTGCAAAAATGATTTTTCTGAAATTATAATTGAAGAAAAAGATATTATTGTAGATGCTGTTTTTGGTATTGGTCTAAACAGACCACCAAATGATTGGATAAAAGAGTTATTTACAAGATTCAGAGCTTCTAAAGCATTTACGCTAGCCATAGATATTCCTTCAGGTTTACACACAGATAAACATGTAGAAGATGAAGATTCTATTGTGCACGCAAATTATACGTTGAGTTTTCAATCTCCTAAGTTGGTGTTTTTCTTACCAGAAACTGCAAAATATAGCATTCAGTGGGAAGTTTTAGATATTGGTATAGATCGCGATTATTTAATGCAGACTGAAACAGAAGTTGAATTAATTTCAAAATTAGAAGCGTTACCATTGTATAAACCAAGAGATAAATTTGCCCATAAAGGTGATTTTGGTCATGTTTTAATTTTAGGTGGAAGCTATAGTAAAATAGGAGCTGTAAATTTAGCGAGTAGTTCAGCATTAAGTTCTGGTGCAGGTTTAGTCACAGCTTACATTCCTAAATGTGGTTACCACAGTATGCAAGCAGCATTACCAGAAATAATGGTGATTAGTGATGAAAATGAAACGACTATTTCTAATATTAATTTTGATATTGATCCAACAGTTATTGGTGTTGGTGTAGGTCTTGGTACTGATGAAAAAACAGCTAAAACATTTGAAGATTTTTTAAATAATAATAAAAGACCTTTAGTCATAGATGCTGATGCATTAAACCTTTTATCTAAAAAGAAATCATTATTAAAACGATTACCAAAGCAAACTGTTTTAACACCACATCTTGGAGAATTAGAACGATTAGTAGGGAAGTGGTCAGATGATTTTGATAAATTAAAGAAGGTTAAAGCATTTTCAAAAAAGCACGATGTTATTGTATTAATAAAAGGAGCCAACTCTATAACGGTATATAATGAAAAGCTATATATAAATACCACAGGAAATCCTGGTATGGCAACAGCTGGTTGTGGTGATGTTTTAACAGGAATTATATCTGGTCTAATTGCGCAAACTTATGAACCATTAGCTGCAACGTTACTGGGTACTTATTTACATGGCAAAGCAGCAGATATTGCTTTAGAAGATTACGGTTATCAGAGTTTGATAGCTAGTCATATTATAGCGACTATTGGACATGCTTATCTAGATTTATTTAAGCAGCCAGAAAAAGAGATAGAAGTTGAAGAGCATCAGCAAGAGCTTGAGGAAGAACAACGGTAGTAATAAAAAAAGCCTTCAATTATTGAAGGCTTTTTTTATTACTAAAGATTTATGTTAGATATTTAAATCATTAAATAAAGCTACTAATTGAGAGCTTGATGGTCTTGGTGCATCTGCATTAACAATATTCCCATCGGGATCTATGAGTAAAAATCTTGGTATGCTATTAATTTTATAATCTTGTATAAATTGAGATCTAAAACCGTTATCAGCTATTAGTTGAATACCACCTAAGTTTTTATCTGCAATCATTTTTTTCCATCCTTTGTAGGCTTCAGCAGAATTTCCTTTATAACCTCTTCCTTCATCTACAGAAATACTAACAAAAGTTATATTTTTACCTTCAAATTGTTTCTCTAATTTTTGAAGAGATGGAATTTCTCTAATACACGGACCACACCATGTTGCCCAAACATCTATATAAATATATTTTCCTCTTAAATCTTCAAGAGACATATTACCTCCCGAAAAATTTTCATATTCCCTAAAAGTAGGTGATGTTTGACCTTTAGCAAATAAGGTGCGCATAGCAATTTTAGGAGATAAAAATTTACGCATTTGTTGTATTGTGCCAACAATATTATTATCCATAGCCACGACTTGAGCGGAATCTACTTCTGTATATTTTGTTTTTAGTCCTTCGTACGCAGATCTGTAATTTTCAATAGCGCTGTCTAAATCTTTTTGAGTTCCGTTAGATATCAGTTCATCTGTAAAATAATTTCTAGAAATTAAATAAGATTGAACAGAAAAGTTATTCATATCTGATGCATCACCACCAAAAACCATAGCTTTATCAAAATCTCCGTAATTAGTATTTAAAGTAGATTCGTTGTTATTTTTTAAATACATAATACCATATTTATCACCATGTTGAAGGCTATAATCACCTTCATCAACTTTTAAAGTATCTTTAAAAATGCCGTCATCACCAAGCGTAATTATTTTTTCAAAGACTTTTCCTTTAAAAACTCTTAGAGTTTTATTTTCATGGGGGTTTTCAATTTTTCCAGAAAGTGTAACATAATCTTTGGGTGCTTTCTCTTTACATGCGATAAGGGTGATTACGATGCTAAGTGTTATTAATCTTTTCATATATTTTAATTTTTCAAAAATCAAAAATAAACATTTTAATTATGGCGATGTTTATTAAAGCAGAAAGCCTTCGGATGATTACAGTTTATTTTGATTGCATTTAAATGATTTATGAATATTTTGCCGTAAAACCCAAAAATATTCTCATTTTTGAAAGAATATAAACTATAAGGCATGTCATCATATCATATCATATCTTCAGAAGCTTTAGACATTGTAACGATTTACAATATTTTTGAAGACAACAAAAAATTAAAACTCTCTGATAAGTCTAAGCAGAAAGTGATTGCTTGTAAAACATATTTAGACACTAAATTAGCGGATAACAAAAAGCCAATGTATGGTATTAATACAGGTTTTGGATCATTATATAATGTCAAAATATCAGATAATGATTTATCCCAATTGCAAGAAAACTTAGTAATGTCTCATGCTTGTGGCACTGGTGAACGTGTGCCAGAGTCTGTAGTAAAAGTAATGTTGCTTTTGAAAATTCAGTCTCTAAGTTATGGACACAGTGGTGTGCAGTTAGATACAATTAATAGACTTATAGACTTTTTTAATAATGATATTTTCCCATTTGTTTATACTCAAGGCTCTTTAGGTGCATCTGGCGATTTAGCGCCTTTGGCACATTTAGCTTTACCACTTTTAGGAAAAGGAGAAGTAGTACATAATGAGAAAGAATATAACTCAGCAGATATATTAAAGGAGTTTAATTGGGTTCCAATAAAACTTGAAGCTAAAGAAGGTTTAGCCTTATTAAACGGTACTCAGTTTATGAGTGCTTATGGCGTTTATTTGTTATTAATGTCTCATAAAACATCATATTTAGCAGATATAATAGCAAGTATATCTTTAGATGCTTTTGATGGAAGATTAGATCCTTTTCATGATTTAGTTCATCAGGTAAGACCTCATCCAGGTCAAAGAAAAGTAGCGAGACGTTTTAATGAGTTTTTAAAAGGAAGTGAACTTATTAAACGCGAAAAAGAACATGTACAAGACCCATATTCTTTTCGTTGTATTCCGCAAGTTCATGGTGCAACAAAAGATACTTTAGATTTTGTGGAGAAGGTCATTTTAACTGAGATTAATTCGGTTACTGATAATCCTAATATTTTTCATGAAGAAGATTTAATTATTTCTGGCGGAAATTTTCATGGGCAACCTTTGGCTTTAGCTTTAGATTATTTAAAGATAGCCATGGCAGAGATTGGAAATATTTCTGAACGACGCGTTTTTCAATTGGTTTCTGGTTTAAGAGGTTTACCTGCATTTTTGGTGGATAATCCTGGATTAAATTCGGGTTTTATGATACCTCAATATACAGCAGCTAGCATAGTAAGTGCTAATAAACAATTAGCATCACCAGCGAGTATAGATAGCATTGTTTCTAGTAACGGACAAGAAGATCACGTAAGTATGGGAGCAAATGCTGCAACACAAGCTTATACATTAATTAGAAATGTAGAACGTGTTGTTGCTATTGAATTGATGAATGCATCACAGGCATTAGAGTTTAGAAGACCTCTAAAAACATCTCCTTTTTTAGAATCTTTTTTACAGCAATACCGAAGTGTTGTACCTTTTGTTAAAATAGATAGAGTATTACATTACGATATAGAAGCGTCTATTCAGTTTTTAAAAGATGTAGATATTGAAATTGAAGAGTTATTTCTAAATCATTATGATTTAAAATAGATTAAGAATCAATTTTTAAAATAGTATCAGCCCAAGAAATAGCATTGTCTAAATCTGTAAATATTTCAAAAGGCTTATTAAAAAACATTTTTTCAATCTGAGCATTAATCTTAGCTTTATAATTGCTGGATACTACAGCAAAACCCTTTAAGGTTTCTATTTGAGACGTTTCATAATATATTTTAGGATCTACAGAATATGAATTTATTCTATGAGTTATATAAACAAATGGTTTTTCCGAGAAATATTTATCAGCAACTTCCAAAAGCACATTATTGTGATTTGGTGTGATATTTACTCCTTCTTTTATGACAACGACCAGATAATTATCATAAATCGTCATATCACAAAAATCAAACTGAAGGGATTCTTTCATAGTTAAATAGCTGTTATAGAACAGTTAAGGTACAAAAAAACTCCCCTAAAATAGAGGAGTTTGTATAAATTATTTAAAACAAGTTAAGATTTGGTAGTTTTACCTGGTGATTTTATCTTAATTTTTAATTCATCAGCTTTAGTGTCTAAATCCATTGTAATTACATCACCTTCGTGGATTTTAGCATTAATTATTTGTTCTGCTAATACGTCTTCTACATACTTCTGAATAGCTCTATTTAAAGGTCTAGCTCCATATTGCTTATCAAAACCTTTTTCTGCTATATAGTCCTTAGCTTTATCAGTAAGCTTTAATTCGTAACCTAAATCTTTTATTCTTGTGAATAGTTTTGCTAATTCTATATCAATGATTTTATGAATGTCTTCTTTCTCTAAAGCATTAAATACAATAACATCATCTATTCTATTTAAAAACTCAGGGGCAAAAGCTTTTTTAAGTGCATTTTCGATTACAGCTTTAGCATAATCTGTTTCTTGTGCTTCTCTTGCAGAAGTACCAAAGCCAACACCAGCACCAAAATCTTTAAGTTTACGAGCACCTATATTAGACGTCATAATAATTATTGTATTTCTAAAATCAATTTTACGACCTAAGCTATCTGTTAGGTAGCCGTCGTCTAATACTTGTAATAGCATATTAAACACGTCTGGATGCGCTTTTTCAATTTCATCTAAAAGTACAACAGCGTAAGGCTTGCGTCTAATTTTCTCAGTCAACTGACCACCTTCTTCGTAGCCAACATATCCTGGAGGTGCACCAATAAGGCGAGAGATTGCAAATTTCTCCATGTATTCACTCATGTCTATTCTAACCAAAGAATCATCACTTTCAAATAGCTCACGTGCTAAAACTTTAGCTAACTGCGTTTTACCAACACCTGTTTGACCTAAAAATATAAATGAGCCAATCGGCTTATTAGGATCTTTTAGACCAGCTCTGTTTCTTTGTATAGCCCTTACGACTTTAGTTACAGCTTCATCTTGTCCAATCACTTTACCTTTTATAAGATCTGGTAATTGAGACAGCTTGGTAATTTCTTTTTGTGCTATTTTATTTACAGGAATTCCTGTCATCATTGAAACGACGTCTGCAACGTTATCTTCTGTTACTAATTCTCTATGTTGTTTGGTGTCCTCTTCCCACTTTTCTTGAGCTGTAGCTAGCTCTTTCTCAATACGTTTTTCGTCATCACGAAGCCTTGCAGCCTCTTCATATTTCTGCTTTTTAACAACACTATTCTTAGTTTCTTTAACCTCTTCAAGCTTTTGTTCTAATTCTAGTATTTGCTTAGGTACATCGATATTTGTAATATGCACGCGAGATCCTGCTTCATCCAAAGCATCAATGGCTTTGTCTGGAAGAAAACGTTCTGTCATATAGCGGTTTGTTAACTTAACACAAGCCTCAATCGCTTCATCAGTATAATTTACATTATGATGTTCTTCGTATTTACCTTTAATATTATTAAGAATTTCAATCGTTTCTTCAACAGTAGTTGGTTCAACTATCACCTTCTGAAAACGACGTTCTAAAGCCCCATCTTTTTCGATATATTGTCTGTACTCATCTAAAGTAGTTGCTCCAATACATTGTATTTCACCTCTTGCTAACGCTGGTTTAAACATGTTTGAAGCGTCTAAACTTCCTGTAGCTCCACCTGCTCCAACTATGGTGTGAATCTCATCAATAAAAAGAATAATATCATCATTCTTTTCTAGCTCATTCATAACAGCTTTCATTCGCTCTTCAAACTGGCCTCTATATTTGGTGCCAGCGACCAAGCTCGCTAAGTCTAAGGTTACAACACGCTTATTAAATAATGTGCGTGAAACTTTACGTTTTATAATACGTAAGGCGAGGCCTTCTGCAATTGCAGATTTACCCACACCTGGTTCTCCTATTAATAGAGGATTGTTTTTCTTTCTTCGACTTAAAATTTGAGAAACACGTTGTATTTCTTTTTCTCTCCCAACAACTGGATCTAATTTCCCTTCTTCAGCAAGAACAGTTAAGTCTCTACCAAAATTATCTAAAACAGGTGTCTTAGATTTTTTATTGGTTTTACCAGACTGTTTGCCACCAAATGGACTTTGTTTTGCATCGTTATCCTCTTCATTTGTATCATCATCATCAGAGAACGACTCTGCTTTAGGAGTATCTAGGTAATCATCTTCGCTAGTAATCATAGATTTAAATTCTTCTTTTACGTTATCATAGCCCACTTTTAACTTATTTAAAAGCTTAGTTGTAGGATCGTTTTCATTTCTTAAAATGCACAATAACAAATGTGCAGTATTTATAGAGGTGCTTTGAAATAGTTTTGCTTCTAAAAACGTTGTTTTTAAAGCGCGCTCAGCTTGTCTTGTTAAGTGCAAGTTCTTTTTTTCATTAGAACTAGTAATAATATTTGGGTTTGCAGGACTTAAAATCTCAACTTTGCGCCTTAGATGATTAAGATCTACATCTAAAGCACTCAAAATATCAATAGCTTTGCCATCACCATCTCTTAGTAAACCGAGCATTAAATGTTCTGTCCCAATAAAGTCGTGGCCCAATCTTAGAGCTTCTTCTTTACTGTAAGCAATTACATCCTTAACTCTTGGGGAAAAATTATCATCCATAGTAAAATCCTTTCTGCATTAAAAGTAATAAAAACATATTATTAGTAAGTCAAAAACTATACCTTTTTATAACCTTTAAACGAATAGACTAAAAAAGCATTATAATTCAAAGTAAATTAGCATTTACTTATTAACGAAAAAGATATTAAAGATTGTTAATAAAAACTCCCAAATATCATATTTAAACTACCTGCAAACGCTTATGAATTGGTTATATTAGCACGTTATGAAAACCTACAAAAAAACTAATTAATTTATATATGGCAGAAGGAGAAAAACTCATTCCAATTAACATTGAAGATGA
>TARA_R100001369_G_scaffold66760_8_pt1 | contig 35478 bp, 29 predicted proteins | sample TARA_R100001369 | Tara Oceans TARA_R100001369 (sample SAMEA2621528) | marine metagenome | biome: marine biome (ENVO:00000447); feature: surface water layer (ENVO:00002042); material: "saline water (ENVO:00002010), including plankton (ENVO:xxxxxxxx)" | depth 5 m
CCAGGCTGCCAATGTCACGGGGGGTGGTACTGGCCACCAGCAGGGCAAATTCATCCCCTGATAAACGCGCCAGCGAACCGTATGAGTGGCTGATCTTCGCTAAACGATCGGCCACTGTCACCAACAGTTGATCGCCCACTTGGTGACCATGCAGATCGTTGACCTCTTTAAAACGGCGGATATCCAATAACAGCAGAGAAAGCCCATGCTTGCCTTGCTGGGCCTCTTGCCACATTTGCGCTAGCAACTCCATAAAGCGGACGCGGTTGGGTAATCCGGTGGTACTGTCGGTATAGGCCAACTGGTGCATGTGACGATGGTCGCGCCGACGCTCAAGCTCTGCCGCAGCCCCGGTCGAAAGAATTTGCAGCACAGAGGTGGCGAACGCATTGGTGGTCAGCGGCTGTCGATAAAACACCATCATCACGCCAATGGCCTCGCCGTTGGCATTATCCAAACGCCGCCCAATCCATGCTCTTGTGGGTAGCAGTGTGCCTGGTAATAACAGCGGCGGGCCATCATGCATGACTGCTTCACGCTCCAGCACCACCTGCTCGCTGGGCGAGCCTCGCAGCGCAAAAGAGTGCTGTTCTCGCTGAGCTCCGTCAACCACCATGCTGACAGTCGTTGCCTGCCCATAGACATTTTTATCGCCCTGGGGTGAAGTATGCAGCAATGCAATAAAGCCCGCGTCGGCTTCCAGCACCTTGACCAAGGTTGCAATTAACTGCTGAAAATAACCATCCCCGACTTGGGTCGTGACCGTAGAAGCCACTTGAACCACGGCGTTTTGCACTCGCTGTGACTCTTGCTGATCGGTCACATCAGAGATAAACCCTTCCAAGCATACGATTTCGCCCGCCTCATCCATGACGGCCTGACCCTGCTCCCACATCCAGCGGTAACCACCGTCGCGATGGCGCAGTTGGTAGACCACACGGTAGGGGCCTCTGTTGGCAATGGCCAACTGTACCTCCTGAAAGAGCTTGTCCTGATCATCTGGATGAATCAGGGCAGCAAAACTGATCAGCCGGTTACCCTGCAATTCGTCAGGCCGGTACCCGGTCAGCGTTTCGGCCCCTTGGCTCACCAGTTGCATAGTCCAATTGCGGTCATTCAGACAGCGATAGGCCATGCCCGGAAGATGGTTGAGCAGCGTATCCAAACGGCGCTCGCTTTCCCGTGCGACCTCTTCACTCTTTCTTAATGCCTGCTCCGCCTTTTGTCTGCCCAGCTCCGCCCCCGCCTGGGCGGCGGCGATGCGTAGTATCTCATTGGCTAACTCACCCAGTTGCATGGGGGCGTTTTTGAGCACCGCTAACAGGCCAATCAGCGAGCCATCCGACGCATAGAGCGCCCGCCCCAAATAGCTTTCGGCACCCAGTTCACAAAGCAGTTTATCGTCAGGAAAGCGTGACTGAACATCACGCGTATAAAGGCAGCACTCGCGCCCCAAAGCGGTTTCGCATGGAGTACCGGTCAGCGAATAAGTAATATTGCTGAGCAAGCCCCCATTTGACCAGACAGCCAATGTTTCAGCCTGGTGCAGTTGAGTAACATCGGCGACTAACACATGATCAACGCCTAGTATCGTCGCTAAGCGCTCCACCAACGTGGCATAAAAACGCGGGCTCCCACTGTGCCCTACGCCTTCTGCCAATTGGCGGAATATATCGGCCGCGTCGTTCTTTGTGTGCATTTTTGCACTCACTTTTTTTAATTCTGAAGCAACTTGGGCGCCTGCCACTGACCTCATAAAGTATATATAGCGACCTACAAAGCATAAACCGCTCTTCTTCAACTATAACAACGTCAACACTAGCTGGGTATATGGTAAAACTAGGACATCACCTCATGATGGCTGGCAGCTACGCTACAAAGTGCGCAGGAGATAACGTGACTAATACATCGACCAAGGATGAATCACTGTATGGAATGCTAACTGAAGCACTGCCTGGTTTTCTGATCAGCGACTTTCTCAAGTGCCAACGCTTACCTTCGCTTCCCTCAATCGCATTACGCATCCTCAGATTAACGCAATCTTCAAAAGCAACTATCAACGATGTTGCCGATACCATTGAGCATGATCCAGCATTGACCACTCGGTTAATATCGCTCGCCAATAGCGTCCACCACACCCGCTCCGCCAGTTTGACACAAACGTGTCTTGAGGCTATCCAGCGTTTAGGTCTAGATGCAACGTTAACGGTGGTGTTGAGCTTTAACCTTTTTCAGTACCCCAGTAAAGGGCCTCAGCATACTCATATTTGGCGGCGGTCTATTATGTCTGCGCTGATAGCGCGCCAACTTGCTGAACAAGCGTGCCCTAAACAGGCAGGTAATGCATTTACAGCAGCGCTGCTACAGGATATTGGCATATTGGCACTGAGTGCGACCTACCCCGAGCAAGCAGACGAACTCTATAGTGATAGTGCTATCTCCCATACCCAGCTTATTGAAGAGGAGCAGCGTTACTTTGGTGGTGACCACACCGTCATTGGGGCATGGCTGGCAGCCAAATGGGGGCTCCCATCGGCGATGGTCAACACCATACGTTTTAGTCATGCCCGCTATCAAAGCGATAGCTTAATGGAGATGTGTGTTCGTCTATCCGGCCCCACGGCGGATGCCTGCCTATCAAGCGCTCCTGAAGAACAGCTGGCCATCCTGATAGCCGATATAAGCACTACCGCGGATGTGCCCTCTCTGTCATTTAAAAGCGTTCTACAAGAAGTTCAGCCCAAAATGGAGTTGATCACTAAAACACTGATGATTGACACCCCCGCGGCTATTGATCCCAAAGAGCTGCTTGAAAATGCTCAGCAGCTCTTGCTAAACCATACGCTTATACTCAATAGCCGCAGAGAAGCCCAACACAAAGCATTAACGATGTTGCGTAAAGGGTACAGCGACCCGGACGGATTCAACAAAAACATTTCTTTCAAAAAGCTCAATAAACAATCCCGTACTCAATCTTAAATCGCTGGCCAGAGCATGCATGCTATCAAGCGCTCCGGCCAGCGCTGTTTTTCTACTTCATGCTTAACACTTTTTCTTTTATAAACGCCTCACCGAGTCATTGCCTCGGGTAGATAGAGCGCGATACCCGGAAAGATGTGCATTAAGGCAATCGCCAACAGCATGAGTAGAAAGAACGGCAGCGTGGCTTTGGTAATGGTCAGAATATCTTTACCTGTTAGCCCCTGGATCACGAACAGGTTGAAGCCTACCGGCGGGGTAATCTGGGACATCTCAACCACCACGACCAGATAAATACCGAACCAGATCAGATCGAACCCAGCGGCGCTCACCAGCGGCATAATAATCGCGGTGACGAGTAGGATCAGCGAGATACCGTCGAGAAAACAGCCCATCACCAGCAGCAGCAAGGTAAGCGCAATCAGCAGCATGGTAGGTGACAGCCCCATCTCACCAATCGCCTGCGCCAGCTTCATGGGCACCTGGGTAAAGCCCATCGCCGAGGTTAAAAACGACGCACCGGCAATAATAAAAGCGATCATGCAGGCGGTACGCACGGCGGCAAACAGCGAGCTTTTAAAAATGTTGCGATCAAAGTGACCGTTAAAGCGCGCAATCACGATTGACAATACCACACCGACTGCCGCGGCCTCAGTAGGCGACGCTAACCCGCCATAGATCGAAAAGATAATCCCGCCGATCAACAGCAGAATAGGCACCAGCGACCAGGTATTGCGCAGCTTTTCAGCAAAGCTCATACCGGATTCATCTTCGCCGGTAAGCCCTTCACGGTTGCCCTTGAGCAACGCCCACAAAATGAGGTAGCTCATAAACATGGCCAGGATCATCAGTCCCGGGCCAATACCGGCCATAAACAGCCTGGAGATCGACTGTTCGGTGACCACACCGTAAACGATGAGCACAATGGAGGGTGGAATCAAAAGTCCCAAAGTGGAGGCGCTGGCCAAGGTGCCAATCGCCATATTGCTGTCGTAACCCCGCCGCTCGAGCTCTGGCAGGGTCATTTTGCCCACCGTGGCACAGGTGGCCGCCGAAGAGCCGCACACCGCTGCAAACATGCCGCTGCCAATAATATTGGTGTGCAGTAAGCGCCCCGGCAGGCGGTTCAGCCAGGGCGACAGGCCACGAAACATATTGTCCGCAAGCCCAGAGCGAAACAGAATTTCCCCCATCCAGATAAACATAGGCAGCGCAGTGAGATCCCAACCGTAGCTGGCGCCCCAAAAATCGGAGGCTAAAATAGAGCCCGGCGAGAAAGAGCTAAAGAACTCTAGCGCTATCCAGGCAGTGCCGATTAACGCAAAGGCGATCCACACCCCGCTCCCTAGCAGAACCACGAGGGTGAAAATGGTGGCGAGACTTAGTAGCAGCACAAGGATCTCTCCAATTTAAACGGCAGAAGCAGTGTTAACAGTGACCCAGTTAACCGCTGCGTACTCAACACAGACGACGTACTCAACCAAGACATAGCTATCGTCACCATTTAGTGGCCCTCGCTTTCATCTGGGGCCGTCGCTTCACGAAAACTCGCAGGATCGCGAATGGCAATCCGTAGTGCCATAAACAGGGCTTCAGCCAACGCCAAACAGAGCAGCCCTACGCTGGTCGCGAGCACAAGCTGGGGTATCCAAAGCGGAATCGACACAAAGCCTGAAGAGACATCGTTGTATTGCAGACTCTCCCTCGCCAACCCAATGAGGCCGTAACTAAGCATTAGGCTGATCGCCAGGGCAATGATGAGACCAAACACTTCAAACCACACACGGATTGCCGACGGTAGCCGGCTAATCAACAACGTCACGCGAATATGGGCGTGATGCACAAAGGTGTAAGCCAACCCCAGAAAGGTCGCCCCCACCAATAGATAAGAAGCAATTTCCGAAACGCCGGTAATACTCATACCCAGGCGGCTCAGCCCCACGAGCACCAGCAAGGCGTCTACCAGGCGGAAGGTCACCTGAAGCGCTATCAGCGTGCAAATGGCAACCATGCAGGCCGCCGCACCCCAAGCACCCAGGCGATAGAGTTTGTCGAATTTAAACGTCATGTTCGCAGCCTCACGAAGCACGCGGGAAAACGTACTTAGAAAACGTACTTAGGAAAAGCGCGTAGAAAAAGCAGGGACAGCGCCAACATCACCGCCCCTGCGGAAACCATCACGATAGAGCCTAGTTAAAAAGTACTTAGCTTAAACCGTGTTTAGGCTAAATAGCGCTTAGCTGTCGCGCTGCTCGCGATAGGATTCCAGCGCCTTTTTGGCTTCATCGTCAGCACGGGACTGCCAATCTTCAAACAGCTGGTCACCGGCTGCTTGAAGCGCCTCTGAAACGGCTTCGTTTGGCTCGGAAACTGAAATACCGTTCTCTTGCAGTGCAGCCAAGCTGGCGTCGTTATCTTCGCGGCTCATCTCCCAACCACGTTTCTCAGCCTCAGCGGCGGCTTCCATCAGAGCTTCCTGAGTCGCTTCATCCAGGCCATCAAAACTGCGTTGGCTAATGAAGACGATATTTTTTGGCAGCCACAGGTTAGCGTCGGTGTAATCAGTCACGTAATCCCACGCCGCCATGGAGTTACCGGTAGAGCTTGAGGTGATCATGGCATCCACACGGCCAGTGCTAAACGCAGTGGGTATATCAGACTCTTCGGTCTCGGTGGGGCTACCGCCCAGGTTATCGACAAAGCGCTGGGTATTGATGTTAGGTGCACGAACGCGCAAGCCTTCAAACTGCTCAGGGTCAGTAAGAGGTTCAGAGGTATAGATACCTTGTGCAGGCCAAGCGACTGCGTAGAGCGGAATCAACCCTTCATAGGCAAACAGCTCGGTGATCATCGGTTTGGTGGCTTCCCACAGCGCGTAGGCGTCGTCGTAGCTACCCGCCACACCTGGCAGCGTATCAACTTCAAAGATCGGGTCGTCATTGGAAAGAACCGAGAGGAATACTTCACCTGCATCAATAGTGCCACGACGCACCGACGGCTTAATTTCACCATGCGATACCAACGAGCCGCCGCTATGTACGGTAATGGTTAACTCGCCATCGGTAGCTTCGGCCACGTCCTCAGCGAACTGCTTGTTGTTTTGGGTATGAAAGCTGGCATCACCGTAAGGCGTGGCCATGGTCCATTCCGCAGCATGAGCCGACACCGTTAAACCGCAGGCGGTCGCCAGTAGCAGTGAAGTCGTGATTGTCTTGCGCATCGTAAGAACCCTCTTATTTCTATTAATAGTATGGTGCTTCTAATAGTGCGTTGCTTCTAATGCATTGCTTCGGTGGTACCAGAGGAGGCGCTGGCGGTAACCCAGCGCCCGGAGAAAAGTGTTGTTGTCATATCGGCACGGCGCGCCTGGGCATAGCTGCAGGCACACTGCTGGGCCAAGCGGGCAACGCCGCGACAAAAGCGCGGATGGTTAGCGTTGCGCCATATCACATCATAGTGCATGGCCGGTAACGGCACCGGTAGCGAGAGACGGTAGAGCTCCCCTCGCTGCCATTCATCCAGCACAGTGGCGACAGGCAGCGCGCCAATCCCCAGCCCTTCGGTGGTCATTCGTACAATGGTCATTAGTGTGCTGACGCTATGGATACGAGGATTAGCGACTCCCTGTTCTGCTAAATAACTCACTAACTCTGCATAGGGGCGAGCCTGCTTACCAAATGAAATAAACGGCAACTGCTTGCCCCAAGTGTCGGCACTTTCGCCCAACTGCTTGACGTGCCGTGGAGAGACAAACATACCCATTTCATAAGGGCTCAAGGATTCGTACTCGATCTGCTTTTGCGGTGAATAGCCATTCATCGCCAAGACAATATCCAATTCGTTGCCCAGTAGCCGCTCATTGAGCACCGGTGAGTAATCGACCGTCAGTTCAATAGTCAAACGCGGATACCGCTCGGTTAAACGGCGCATAAATTCGGGAAACCAGCTATGGGCGATGGTTTCAATCGTGCCGAGCCGCAATGGTGCAGAAAATGCCTCTTCGTCATCGAAAAGCTTCATCGCTTCGTCACGCTGGTGCAGCATCCGCTCAGCGTGCACAAAGAACTCGCGGCCTCGCATAGTAGGCTGAATAGGCCTGGCGGCACGCTCCAGCAGCAACTCTCCTACCGTGGTTTCCAAGCGTGAAATACGCTCAGAAACAGAGGGCTGAGTAAGGTGCAGGCGGGTCGCCGCCTTACGGAAGGAGCCGAGCCTCACTGCCCATACGAACGCCTCAAGTTCCTTAAAATCGAGCATAGTGACTCGCCTGCAAATGACTTTCTGGGGTAAAAAATCGCTGTCGAGCTGACACGTAAAGAGAGCTGCGGAGTGCTAATGCTCATGATGGTCTGATTACTATGCAACTTTAAGACCACTCCCAGTAGCGCTATTTCACCAACGTTATTATCACGCCCCGCTCCTAATGTGATAAGCGTATCGTGCCCAAGCGTCAACCCTTTTTCCAATAAATAACAATATGATAGAAGCACCCGATAGTTAGTATCGCCAAAAACGATTGGCACTGGGCAAGCCATGTTCATATATTGGTGGTGGACTACAATCAGCGCTAACCAATCAAACGCACCCACTGCATCGACACAGGAGTCGCTATGGCCATCCCCCTGCTTAATTGCGATATGGGCGAAAGTTTCGGCAACTGGCACCTCGGCCTGGATGCCGATGCGATGCCTTTCGTCGACTGCGCCAACATCGCCTGCGGCTTCCATGCCTCCGACCCCCATGTCATGCGCCGCACCGTCAAGCTAGCGGTACAAAATGGCACCCGCATTGGCGCGCACCCGGGTTACCCGGATTTGATGGGCTTTGGCCGCCGCTCAATGGCCTGCTCGCCGGAAGAAGCGGAAGATATGGTGCTCTACCAAGTGGGGGCTTTGGCGGGTATCTGCCAAGCGGAAGGCACCCAACTGAGCTACATCAAACCTCATGGTGCGCTGTACAACGATATGGCCGCCAACCCGGCACTGCTCGAAGGCGTCATGCGCGCGGTACGTGCTTATGATGCCAGCCTGCCGTTAATGATTATGTCTACCGCCGACCCTGAACCACACCGCGAGCTGGCCGCACAAATAGGCATTACCCTCTGGTTCGAGACCTTTGCCGATCGCGCTTATGATGGCAACGGCCACTTGGCCTCTCGACGCCTACCTAACGCCGTACACCACGACCAGAACACCATCGTCAATCAAGCAGTAATGTTGGCCAAAGGCGAGCCGCTCACCGCGCTTGATGGCACGCAGCTGCAGTTAGCCTGCGATACGCTCTGCGTTCATGGCGACAACCCGGAGTCAGTGGCCGCCGTACGCGCTATTCGTGAGGCCTTTCAGGCGCTGGAGCAGGCGTGAAACCCAATATTGAAATGCGCATTGAAACCGCCGCCATGGATGCCCTGATGGTGCGATTATTCGACACCATCGATGAGGCTAATATGGCCTGGGTAATTGGCGCCGACCAAGCGTTGCGCAATGCTTTCGGCCCTGCGCTTATTGATCTAGTGCCCTCTTACACCACGCTGTTAGTCCATTACGACTGCCAACAGCTGAACCACGCCGGGGCTCTCACGCTGATTAACCAGGCGCTTTCTGGCCTCAAACCTGTCGACACCCAGGCGGGTGAGCTACACGACATTCCCGTGTGGTACGACGAAAGTGTCGGACCCGAACTGCCTCTGGTCTCCAAACGCGCTGGTTTGAGTGTCGACGAGCTTATCGAGCAGCACTGCAACCACGACTACTGTGTGTTCGCGCTGGGGTTTGCCCCCGGTTACGGCTTTATGGGCTTAGTGGATGAAGCGCTGACCACACCGCGTTTAAAAACGCCGCGCCGCAAAGTCGCTGCAGGTAGCGTGGGCATTGCCGATCGCCAAACCGCGATTTATCCGCTGCTTTCGCCGGGCGGCTGGAATATTCTGGGTCGCACCAACGTGCCGCTATTCGAGCATGCCAAACGTGGCGAGCCACTGTTTCGCCCCGGCGATAAGGTGCGCTTTAGAGCGATCTCCCGCGAAGAGTTTGAAGCCGACGGTGGCGATACCACGCCCATGGAGGAGCGCCCATGAACCAAGTCGCCATGAATGAAGCACAAAAAGGGCTAGTGGTTAAACAGGCAGGGCCGCTGGCGCTTATCCAAGATGCCGGTCGATTTGGCGTCGGCCACTTAGGCGTTACTCAGGGCGGCGCTGCGGACTGGATCTCTTTTCGCTGGGCTAACTGGTTGCTGGGCAACGCTTTAAACAGCGCCGCGCTGGAAATCGTCATGGGCGGCGGTTTGAGTTTTGAAACCGAACGCGAAGTGCGCCTGGCACTGACCGGCGCCGACCTGGATGCCCAGTTGGATGGCAAACCGCTCGCCCCCAATACCAGCTTTAAGCTACTGCCCAGCCAGCGCTTGGTGTTTCGCCAGCCGCGCCAGGGCCTGCGCGCTTATCTCGCCTTTCCTGGTGGATTGAATGCGCCGGAGGTGCTGGGCAGCCGCGCCTGCACCGCACGCGAACAGCTGGGTGGCCTGCACGAAGATGGTAAACCCCTAAAAGTGGGTGATCGTTTAACTTGGAACGGCGCCGCTCCAGCGGTGCGCCGCATTCCTGACAGCCAGGGCCCGCGCATGCCGGCGTCTGGCTGCCGCTTACCCATCGTGCTCGGCTCGCAAATTGCCTCCTTCAGTGGCCATGCACTGTTCCAGGCGTTCAACCAACCCTGGACAGTGGATAACCGCGCCGACCGGATGGGCGTACGCCTCACCGGCCCCGCCCTTCACGGCTCACTCACCGGCATTATTTCCGAGGGCATTCCCTTGGGAGCAGTTCAAGTACCGCCGGACGGCCAGCCCATCGTGCTAATGAACGACCGCCAGACAATCGGCGGCTACCCGCGTCTAGGTGCCCTCACCCCCATCGCCTGCGCTACGCTGGCCCAGTGTTTGCCCGGCACCAAGGTGTGGCTGACGCCGACCGGTGCCAGCCAAGCCCAGGGGCAGTACCGAAACCAACTGGCAAGCTGGGATTAGCCGCTGCATAACCCAGCAGTTGATTGTCATCGACCAAGAGGATCAGCTTACTACTCCTAATCAGGCGATCAAGACAAGGCCGCCAAGGATCGAGAGCAAGAGGACGGCAAGTCTTAGCCGCGCCGCCGGGATGTGGGCGTGGGCATAACGCGACAGAAAGCTGCCCAGGATCACCGCCGGTATCAATAGGGCGGCCGCGACAAGGTGATCGCGGCCGACCCTGCCGCCAAGAGCCAGCACGATCAACGAGAAAACCTCTCCGATCAGAAAGCAGGCCGCAACAGTCGCGCGCAGGCGTGGGCCCGGTGCGTGCTGATAGAGCAGTGCAAGCGGTGGCCCACCAATTCCGGTCGCGGTCTCGCTGATACCGGTGAACAAGCCAACACTAGTGGTTGATGTTCGGCGCGGCATAAATGGCGGCGCGAAAAGAGCAACCAGCGCGGCGAGGATAGTGAAAAGCCCGACAGCGATCTCCATCTGTCGCACACTCAACGCCAGCAATAAGGCCAGCCCTGCGAAAGTGCCCAGAAAACGGCCAAGCGTAATCCAGCCAGTGCCGCGCCAATCAATAGCCGTTCGCTCGCGCCACGCCACATGGGCATTGAGCGGCAACATCAGGACAAGAAGCGTAACCGGAAGATAGACCGGATCAACCATGGCAAACACCGGTGCAACGATCAGGGCAAAGCCGATCCCAACAGTGCCTTGCACCATCGCGGACACCATCACCACTACCCACAGCAGTCCTAGCAGCGATAACGTCATGAACGCCCCGCAAGTATGCTGTCTGCTGTAGGGTGAATACGAGTGACCGGCGCAGCGGCAATAGCCGGGACAGCAAGCTCACGGAGTTCGCGCATCAGTTCACGGGCATCCCAATCAACCGGCCAGCCGTGCAATAGGCGCAGTCTGCCATTAGTGAACACAGCGTCGATCTGGTCACGGTTGCCATAACGCACCAGTTCCCATGTCAGATCATGTGACGGTGTGAACTCAGGACGTTCAAGGTTAACCAGCAGGAAGTCGGCGGCCAACCCCGGTGCAATTCGTCCGGTCACCGCGCCTAAGCCCACTGCATCGGCGGCCATCCGTGTGGCCGCTTCCAGCCATAGCCATCCCCCACCACAGGAACTGTCTCCCGAGGCAAGGCCATAACCCGCGCGCTGAAGTGATTCTGCCGCATCCATCAGGCGGAACCCATCGGCGCGCGTGCCATCAGTGCCCAGACCAAAACGGATGCCAAGTGCCTGCAACTGCAGGGCGGGCGCAATGGCATTCCCTTTCCAGACGGAGGCAACGGGGTTATAGGCCACGGCAGTGCCGCTATCCTTCAGCAAGTTCATCTCATGCGGGGTGATCAGCGTCGAGTGCGCAATCAGCGCCTGTGGCCCCAAGGCGCCGATATGGTCTAGATGTTCTAGGGGGCGGCGGCTATTAGCAACTAGCGAGCGCTCTACCGCTACTAGATGCTCATTCACATGGGTCTGGAAGGTCACGTCCGCCTCCGCCGCCATGTCCGAAATTCGCTTGAGCATCCAGTCCGAACCCGCTTCAGGAATCGAGATCGCCAGCGATGGGTGAACCAATCGGTCACCTGCGAAGGCAGCCAGATGCGCCTCTGCAATTCGGATGATCTCATTACGCTCAGGTCGCAGGGCTGCACCGCCCAGGTCATTGCAAATCTGGCCCACAACAAGGCGCAGCCCTGTTTCGCGGGCCGCCTCGACCAACCTTCCGATATGCCCCGCTGAGCGTGTGCCAGCATCGACAGCGGCAGTAAACCCGCCACGTAAGCATTCGAGCGCAGCGAGTTTCGAGGAAAGATAGACCATATGCTCATCCAGGCTACCCTCCAACGGCACCCAGATGCGGCGAAATATTTCGGACGGCTCACCGAACACCAGCGACTTCCCCAGCGATTGTGTTAGGTGAGTATGCGTGTCGATAAAGCCGGGCATCACCAGATGCTCCGGTAGCTGTACTAACGTTGCACCCGCATGACGCTTCACCAATACTTCGGGCTCGCCGATTTCGGCGAAGACCCCTTCGCGTATCAAAACCGCCTTGCCCGGCTGGGGGCCGTTATCCAGCAGCAAATAAGCGGGGGCAAGAATCAGTGCACCACCTGTCTCAAAAGCTTTGCGAAGATCAATCATAAGGGCTCCAGCAATATTCGGCAGGCGGCGTGATGGGCAGAGGGCATACGTTAATCAAGATCGACCGCCTCAGGTGCTACCTCACTAAGGGGCGCAGGATCAAAGAAGGATTCGACCGTCTCAAGCGTCGGCACCTCCCCTCGAATCACTCCTTGCGATAGGATCCATTCGGTCTCGCTATGCAGGAGCTCAGCTAGGTCGGAGCCCAACTGCAAATCAAAAACGCTGTCGGCCCACAGATCGGATAGCACCTCTGGCGCAACGATTCCCTGCATGGCAGCGGCAGTAGCATCCATTGCCGCCTCAGGGTCAGCCGCGACCTCAGCATTCGCTCGAACCAGGGCGCCGAGGAAATCCTCCATGGCAGCGGATTTTTCCTCACTCATGTCGGCGTTTACAGCCAAAACATAGTGGGTTTGGTATCCGGGGGCTCGCCACTCCTGATAGCTATCACCAAGCGTCTCAGCGGCGGGGCCGTAATAGGTGGGGAAAGGCACGATGACATCCACATCGCCGCGTGCTAGTGCCGCTACCAAGTCAGAGGCCGCCGCATTAACAATCTCAGCCTCGACACCCTCGGATGCCAGTACGTTCGATAAGTAAAAGTCGGTATTGGTGCCAATGGACGTACCGATCCGTTTACCTCCCAGGTCGGAGGCCGAGTCCAGCGGCTCATTTTTGGTGATGATGCGCATGCCCTGATAACGGGTCAGATCGGCGACAATAGCAAAAGGCTGATTGGTCAGAATGCCGGTAGCAGCAGGAAATTCGGCCATGAAAGCTACATCCACCTGCCCACCCAGCAGTGCCTCGAAAGCCTCACGCCCGGAAACGAAGGGGACAATTTTCACATCGAGACCGGCATCCTCGAAATAGCCGTTGACCATTGCAACATCAACCTGGGGGGTTGAGGGGTTGGGATTCCAGCCGAAAACGATATCTTGCGCCATGACCGGCAGCGGGATCAGGAATGCAGCGGCGGCGGCAACAGGTTTCAGAAAGCGCATGGTGAACCTCATTTAGTGGGATTGATGTAGAAGCGCGATGATCTCATCGCGGGTTTCCAGCAGATGAACATTGTCGCGGTTGAGCTTGCGCGGGCGCGGTTCGGCCAACGGATAGTGCTTGATGATCCTCCCCGGCCCCGAAGACATTAGTTGGATGTCATCAGTCAGAATCAGCGCCTCGTCCACATCATGGGTAACGAACAGCACTGTTGCCTTGTGTTTTTCCCAGATTCTCAGCAGCAGGTCGTGCATCACCAGCCGGGTCTGCGCATCCAATGCTCCAAAGGGTTCATCCATCAGCATGACCTGCGGCCCGAAGGCGAAGGTACGGGCAATGGCGACGCGTTGTTTCATCCCACCGGAAAGCTCCTGTGGGTACTTTTGGGCATGTTCCTCCAGTCCCACCTCGGCGATGGCGGCGCGGGCACGGTCGAGCTCCTCAGATTTCGACAGTTTCAGCCGCTTCAGCCCGAACCGCACGTTATCGAGCGCAGTGAACCAGGGAAATAGCGCATACTGCTGAAAGATTACGCCGACCTTATCCGAGGGGCCGTTGATCGGCGCACCGTCAATGGTAATACGCCCGGTGGTGGCAGGCACGAAGCCCGCAACCGCATTCATCAACGTCGACTTGCCGCATCCCGACGGACCAATCAGCGCGGTAAAGCTGCCCGGCGACAATTCCAGCGAGGTTGGCGCCAACGCGACCATCGAGCCGCCACGTACGTCAAAGGTGATGGACAGATCGTCTATACAGACATGGCCCTGGGTTACTTGCTTTGTCATGGCGATCACCCCTGCTGCCAGTGGACCAGGCGTTGGCCGATGCGCTGGACGATCACATCCGCCACCGCACCTAGAATGCCTAGAATGATAAGAAGCGAGAACATACGGTCGGTGCGGATATATTGCCGTGCCTCTTGCAAGCGATAGCCGATCCCCGACGAGGCCCCCGAAAGTTCTGCCGCGACAAGACTGAGAAAGGCCAAAGCGACGCCCAGTCGAATGCCGGCAAGGATATAAGGCGCAGCGGCAGGAATAATCACGGTTAGGAATTCGCGTGCCCGCGACACACCAAGTGAACGCGACGCGCGCAGATAGATGTCGGGAACATACTGCATCCCATGATGGGTGTTGAACCAGACGGTCAAGAACACGGTATAGCTGATAACGAAATACTTTGAGCCTTCACCGATGCCGAACCAAACAATGGCCAATGGAACCAAAGCAATAGCGGGGATCGGGCGTAGCAGTGTTAGCGCCGGAGCTAGTAGCACCTGCATCAGTGCCATACGACCAGTCAGCAGCCCGACTAGCACGCCAAGGCTGGTGCCAATCGAAAATCCTATCGTCGCCCGTGACAGCGATACCGTGAGGTCGCGGCCAAGTGTACCGTTCTCGGCCATCTCGACTGTCGCGGACCAGACGGAGGCGGGCGAAGGCAGAATCGCCTGCGGCATAATGTTCAGCGCTGAGAAGAGCGTCCAGACCAGAAGGACAAACAGGATCGAGACAACGGCCCCCGACTGTCGCGCAACCCGCCAAAAGAAGTGAGGTGACTGAGCCATCATAAGCTCCTCATTGGCCAAGCCTTTATTTTATTTATTCCAATGTGTTGCGCCGAGATGCACTCACTTGACATAGCCTCGACGGTCAGAATGGACGTCAACCTTTTACCTTTCATCAGTCATTACCCTTGAGAATGATCCAGTTACATTGCCCTCATATCCGTGACCTACACTTCCCCTGTAAAGCGACGTCTCAAGCAATGGCCTTATCTTATGCACCTCCTACCGTACTGGTCTATAACCAATTTTCGATACTACTGTTGCTAAAAATGCTACAGTTAAACGCCTATATGTTTGACCAGCCATACGGGGCCATCACAGATGTCATTAATTCTGTTGTCTTTACGCTATTTCGAAGAGGTGGCTCGTCACGGGTCATTACGCAAGGCGGCTGACCACTTGCATGTCGCTGCTTCAGCCGTCAACCGGCAGATCCTGAAGTTGGAAGATGAGCTGGGGGTACCCCTTTTCGAACGCATGCCACGCGGCATGAGACTCTCTCCCGCGGGTGAAATCATTCTCTATCAGGTGCGCCAGTGGCAGCGCGATGAGCGTCAATTGGTGGGCTACCTGGGGGACATCAGAGGGGCGGGCAGTGCAGAAATCCGTATCGCAACCATCGAGTCGATGACTGACCGGGTTCTTCCAGAAGTCCTGCATCGCTTTGGTAAACGCTTTCCGAGGGTGCGCTTCGTCATTAGCACGGGGGTCACCGCTAATATCCTGGAACAGGTTGTAACGGGTGAGGCAGATATTGGAATTTGCATGAACGCACCACCCACACGGAAAGTAAGATTTGTTGAAAAAGTTAACCTCTCCTTTGGCGCAGTTGTTGCGCCAAGCCATCCGCTCGCTCAAAAGCCATCTCTTAAACTGCGAGACTGCACCCCCTTCCCGCTGATTCGGCCGGATACCGAGATGTTTGCTGGTTCCACACTGCAAAGGCTGCTGGACACGACCGATCTACAATTTTCCACCCTGGCACATTGCAACCGCATTCTGTCCATCAAGTCCTTAGCACGATCAGGGTTGGGCGTTGCGTTTTTAACGCGTCTGGACATTGCCCGAGAAGTCGAACAACAGGAACTCGCCTTTAACGTACTGACTGACCATCGCCAAGTCAGGTCACACCTATCGCTGTGCGTCGCCGCTGACCGTCCACTACCGATGGCCACAACGGTGATCCTGGAGCAAATCCGCCAAGCCATTACCGACATTGAGGGTGCTTCTACCCAATGAGCCTGTCCAACTCGATAGCGCAAGCTTCATTAATGGATGCTCTTCCGTCACGAGCAGCGAGCTGGAAACGGCAGAGTGGGAAATGCTCTAACCCCTCCTCCCACCCAGAAACGCAAAAGGCACCCGATTTGGGTGCCTCAGATTGTAAAAAATCGCCCTATTTTAGTAGTTATTAGATGCTGGATCAGTTCTCAAAAATACACTTTGACTTTGTTAGCAGCCTAAAAGCTCCTAAGCAGGGACTTTCATAAATATCATGGCTATCAAAGATTTAATTTTTGTCCATTTGCAGCTCTTTAACGACGATATCGCCATCAATGACGATGGGCTCATCGTCCAGGAAGAGCGAGCAGTTGCGCATGGGAATATCCAGATGACAGGCGGTATCGTTAGTCCCGCCCAGTTCGCTGTTAGGGCCGGTGGAGAACATTACGTTGCCATAAAAGCTGCGCGGCTCCATCCCCATCCCGCCTGGGAACTCTCCCGGCACCATGCGATGCCATTTGGCATTAGGGTTCATGCCCCAGCCCACATGGCTCATGCCCATACCGCGCGGGTCGTTAAAGCTATCCATATAGGATTTCACTAGCTCCGCATCGAGCCCACCGCGTATATCGGTAATCCAGCCCTTTTCAATGGTATAGGTAATGGGCTCTCTGACATACATGTTCTGAGGTAGCAGAATATCGCCCGGCGCCACCACAATGGTGCCATCAACGCCATCGTCATCACCGCCGGTGAACACAAAGCCAGAGGGCCAGTGATCCCAACGCCCCGGTTCGTCGGTACAGGCATATTCAGCAACCGTCTCATAAGTATTCAGTTGGTAGGTAACATCAGTGCCATTGGGCGAGGTGATGCGCATCACTTTGGCTTTTTCCAGCAGCGCGGCGGCCAGTTCGACCTTTTCCCTTAGCTCCTTGGTGGGCAACATTCTGGCCAGCAGTTCTGGCGGTTCAACCGCCGTCAATATGCGCGTGCCCGCGGCTTGGATCGCCATTTGTTCGGGAGAGAACAGCAGGAAAATACAATCGATCAACATGTCGCAGTTTTTAAGCGCTTCCACCGCATCGGGCATGCTAGCAAGCCCCGTTGTTCCCACGGCCCAGCCACCTGTAGGTAACGGCGCGGGTAACCGCATGTGATACATATTGGCACCTAAACGCTGCCCCGCCGCCATAAAGGCATCCGCATAATCAAGGCGTTCGCTGCCCTGAGTCAGTACGACGAGTTTCTCGCCTTCATGTACGCCGGACATTTTTAGCTGATGGAGGCAAATTTCGGCAAAGCTTGCGTGATCCATAAAGTCTCCTAACTTCCCAGGCGAAAGCACAGCTATAGCGTACCGGGAAGTGTTAGCTGAGAGCGCTCGTGCTCGCCTTTGGGCACACCAAGCGCTCTATGGTTTTATCGGTTCAAAGCTGAACATCAATTAGGCAGCCGCCGCCTTCGTCGCTTGATCGGAGGTAGTACGGCGCTTTTTACCCAGCTCTTCCGCGATGGCGGTAAAGAAGGCGTCCGAAGAGGCTTGATGAGGCTTGGTCATAAGGCTAACGCCAACAAACAGCACACTAGCGACCACAATGCCCCAAACGCCAGCGGGCAGGCCCAGCAGTGAATTGCCAGTGGCATACATCAGCAGTACAAAGGCGCTGGTGCCCACCACGCTTACCAGTGCACCGACGCCAGTACCGCGCTTCCAATAGAAGGCACCGATAAGGGCGGGCACCATGGCTACCAGACCAGAGGAAGCAGCCACCGACAGCACCGCAATAAGGTCAAGCTGCAGCTCGGCAAAGGCCAGCGCCATCAGTGCAATCACCGGCACCACGAACTTGCCCACCAGCAGTTGGCGCTTTTCACTGACGTTCGGTTTAACGTTCGCATAGACGTCTCGGGAAACCATGGACGCCAGGGTCAGCATGATCGAATCGATAGTAGAGACCGCGGCCGCCATGATGCCGATCATCACGATCACCCCCAATACTGGCGGAACAAACTCCGAGGCCAGCAGCGTGGGCGTGGCTAAATCTGCACTTGCAAGACTTGGGAAAGCGGCTAAGGCAGAGAAGCCCCACAGCACAGAGACCATGGTGTAGATAAAACCAAACACCAGGAAGCCAATCAGCATGTGGCGCATGGAGCGCAGCGAGGAGGGCATAAACAGACGTTGACTGACCTGTGGGTTGGAGATGCTAAAGAAGAACCAGGGAATGGTGAGCCCCAGGAAAGTGACAAAGCTGAACAGGCCAGGGCCGGGCACCGTGAGTGACTGCGGATGTTCCGTTGCCAGCGTATCGAATAGTGCGCCGAAACCACCCAAGCCCTGGATCACCAGGAAGGCCACCAGGGTTGAGGCGACAATCATCATGATGGCCTGGAGCGAGTCGGTCCACATCACCGAACGAATACCCGCGATATAGGAGAAGAAGATGGCGATGACAGTGGCCAGCACCACCCCGGTAGTAAAGGTAATCGCGCCATCAGTAATCCCCTGCAACAGGTAACCAACACCCGCGAGCTGAACGGCCGAGTAGGGAATCAGGAAGATACAACTGGCAATCGAGACAGCCATGGCCACATGTTTGCTGTTGTAGCGGTGGCCCAGCATCTCGCTGGGCGTCACATAGCCGAACTTCTTGCCGACTGCCCAAAATTTTGGACCGAAAACAGCCACCAGAGAGACACCGGCGAAATAGATGATTTCAAAGCCTAGCGCGCCAACGCCGCCGGCATAGGTAAGACCTGCCAAGCCCACCATCATAAATGCGCTATACGTCGTGGCACTGTAGCTCAGCGCCGAGACAAAGCCGTTCATTTGTCGGTTACCCAGAAAGTATCCCGACATACTTTCGGAAGGGCCTTGGCGAGACATAATCGCAATGCCTATGGCGATCAATAAGTAGATGGCGATGGACCACCAGATGAGTGATTCAGTCATTGCTGTGCTCCTCAAAATCCTTAGTGATAAACACATTCAGCGCAATGATGACCAGCCCTGCCAACATCCAAAACAGGAAGCTGCCGTACCAGAGCGCGACCCCGCTCAAGAGGGTGTAAGGCATCAGGTAGCTCAGCAGGACCACTGCCCATACTAGCCATATCCATTTACTGCGTTTCATAATCCACCTCGTTTTATTACGTCAGGGAGAAGAGTGAGTGTTGTTGTGGTGAGGCTGGCGTATATCTTCGATACGTTGTTTTACTTTTTGCCAAGGCGCTTTCTCTGGGGCAAAACGCGCTCGGAGATAGGTCGTCAAATCAGCGACCTGGGTATTACTAAAGCTGTCGGCAAAGCCTGGCATGCTACCAATACCAGGAATGTGTTCGGCATGAACACCGCCCAAAATTGACTGAATAACGTTATCGGGATGATCGCTGTGCAAATTGGTATTCAGCGCCAGATTAGTGCTCGCCCTTGAAAAGGTAGGAACGCCAGAATCGACATGGCACGCCGCACAGGCGCCCTCGAAGAGCCGCTCCCCTGCCTCCATTTCTGTTGAGCTAACGGCTGCACTGGTCACGCGCTGCGTAGCGTCCGCCACAGCCGCATCGCTATTCCCCGTGGGTGCCTGCATCTGGGCGGCCACATAGTGAGCAATAGCCCGCACATCGTATTCAGGCAGCTCAGCCAGCCCCGCTACCACCGGGGCCATAGGGCCAGAGGCAACGCCGTGAAGTTCAGATTCACCGTGGCGCAGATAGTCGTAAAGCGATGTTTCACTCCACGGGATGGGCGCACGCGACAGCGTATTCAGTGGTGGTGCTTCCCAACCATCTACAAAGGCACCGGCAAAATACGCCTCGCCGCTTTTCTCAGCCCCCATGGCATTGCGGGGACTATGGCAGGCGCTGCAGTGGCCTAACCCTTCGGCAAGGTAGGCCCCCCGGTTATACAGTTCGCTTTGCATGGGGTCAGGTTGGAAAGGAGTTGCATCGTGATAAAGCGTATTCCAGCCTGCCATTAAGCTACGCACACTGAAGGGAAAAGTAAGCGCATTGGCTTTTTTTTCAGTCGACACGGGGGTCTGAGCCATTAAGTAGGCGTAAAGCGCCTGTAAATCGGCATCACTGGCCTTGGCAAACGCCGTATAGGGAAACGCGGGATAAAGGTGGCTGCCATCACGGCTAATGCCGTGGCGCATGGCGCGCTCGAAGGCTGCGTAAGACCACTGACCAATCCCCGTCGCCTCATCCGGCGTAATGTTCGTGCTGTAGAGCGTCCCGAAAGGTGTCTCAAACCCACGCCCACCTGCATTGGTTACGCCACCTTCGGTGGTATGACACGCCGCGCAGTCGCCTGCAGCCGCAACGAGTCGCCCGCGCTCAATGGTCTCGGCGGAATAGAGGTTGGTGGCTGGCCGAGAGACAGGCGCAATGGCCCCTTTCCACGGCCATGCCATGGCCGCAGTGCCCGCAATGGTGGTGAACGCTGCAGCGGCTAACCAGCGACGCTTCAGGGATCGCGGCTGTTTAAATTTAATTGGGAGACCTGCTTCCTCTGTGGACGAAGCTTCGAGTGCCTGGCGCACGCGCTTGGCGGTAAACGGTGGTTGGCGAAAACGCAGGCCGGTGGCATCAAAAAGCGCATTGGCTATTACCGCAACCCCCGGTGATAGCTCCGCACCGGTTAATACGTCTTCACCGGCGGTTTGATTAACACCTTCCTCAACAGGGCTTGGCGAAGAAGCGGTGGTTGGTAATCCTGCTGAATATTCACTTTTAGTCAGCGTACGACTGCCGTCACCCCACTCGTCGAAGCTAGGCGCCTGCCCCAAAAGGGGGTGCGCTTCACCCAAGACCCGGGCCTGTAGCGTTTGCTGAAGGCGATCAGTATCCACATCAGAGCCGACGTCCTGACCAACGACCAAACGGGTAAGCTGAACATCGCCGGTAACACGATTGACCTCCACATCGGCAATCCAGGCAGAGCGCACTCCCGATTCCACGCGCTGATTCCGATCGGGCAGTTGAGAGTAGGCAAAGCCCCGCCCGCGCAGTAGATCCTGGGGTAAAGAGTTTGCTGATGGACTGGCTGCCCTTTGCCACTCGGCCCGTTTAGCAACGGACTCAATCAGCTCAATACCACGCGCATCGTCAAGATGTCGAAGTCGCAGCGCGACAGGGTCTTGGTCACTCTCGCGGGCAACCTCATCTAAAAAAGATTCTCGAGCGAACGTCTGCTGTATACCCATCAAGGTGGAATTGGTGGAGAGCGAGTCTGACTGGGAGCGTGCGGCAAGGTATTGGTCGCGAAATACATAGGGTGAGAACGGCGTTGTGTCTTGCTCGCCGGCGGTGGCCTCAGCGCTGGACGTTGTTATCGCGGCCCTACCACTTAACAACAATCCTACGGCAGCCACTTCACCCGTGAGATTGGCCTGCTGATAGTGATAACGGGCTATCTCACCACTACTGGCAATATCCGCGTTTAGGGTAATTCGCTGCGCTTGGCCCAATGCCTGAACATCCTTGGCGTAGCGGGCATCGAGCCAAACGGCTACCGGGCCGCCCACCGTCCGCGACATCAACGCCGCATCCAGGGCAGCATCGTCACCGCAATGGCGGCCCAACCCTGAGGCCTGATTGGATGCGTGTTTACCATCAACGCTGTAAAGCTCAATCTGGCTAATATCCAGCGCGGTTAACCGGCTTAGATCCTGCTTAAGCGCTGCTGGCGTGACGGTTTGCCCCCACACACTCAATTGTTGGTCGCGGCAATCGGCAATTACCCAGCTGGGGTGATTGCCCCAGCGCATGCGACTCGGCCAGCCATACCCATGGTTCGAATGCATGTACGACTGGCCAGGCTTAACAAGAGGCGATTCAGAGGGCGCTTGATCGCTTTCAGGCGCTTTTTCGGGCGTCTGGTGAACGGCCTGCCACTCAACCTTCAGCTGTTTAGCAGCATCGGTCGCCAAGGCCAAACTATCGGCAACCACCCCCACAAAATTCCCTTCCACCACGACTTCAATAGATCCAGATAGTGAGGCAATGCTGCTGCTATCGACGCCAACTAAGCGATCACTCTCAAAACGCTCATCATTCCACTGGTAGTAAGGTGGACGCACGACGACACCAAAACGTGCCTGCGCTAGCAGCGCGGGGATGCCGGCCTGTTTTTGCTGGCCATGGAGCATCGACCCTTCACTCATGAGACGCCTCCTGCAACGCGGCCGCGTTAATGACCACGGCACGCTCTGCTGCCTGGAGAATTTCAACATGGGTGCCACATCGGCAGAGGTTATGCTCTAAAGCGGTGCGAATCTGCTGCGCAGAGGGTTGGGTATTATGATTTAGCAGCGCACGAATAGTGATGATCATGCCGTTCAAACAGTAGCCACACTGGGCTGCCTGAGCATCGATAAAGGCTTGTTGTACAGGGTCAAGCTCACCGCCCTGGGAAAGACCATCAAGGGTGGTTACCTCATGGCCAACGGCAGCGGACACGGGCAGCACGCAGGTGCGTGCGGCCATGCCATCAATCAATACGCTGCATGCCCCACACTCGCCCAAACCACAGCCATACTTGGGTCCATTGAGCGCCAGGTCGTTACGCAACACATTGAGCAATGGTGTCTGCGGCGGCACGGCCAGCTCGCGTTCTTGCCCATTGATAGTTAGCTTTAGCGTCATAGAGGATCATCATCGTTATTGTTAAGCCCGCCCTCTTGCTCTGAATAGGGCCTGGATATGACTTAGATATTACTAATAAATACTGCCTGTCAAACACGCTTCGTAGCACCTTAAACCAGCCTATTTTCATCTACCTTTCACATCCGGCCAATCGACTTGCACCAGCTAAGTGCAGAGCTAATACCCATCGAGCATTAAAGGTGCATACGCTATAAAAATAAGCCTAATAAACGTATAGCACTCAATGCACACGTTTTTCAAGTTTTTGCATAAAACCAAAAAACAACAATAACTACATTAAATTCATATATTTATTTATAAACACCGTCCTGTTCCCGTTAAAAAATAATTTCGAAACTAATTCTTGACCAAAAAATAAATGGTGTATACGTTGTTTTATAGCATTCACGAACGCATTCAGAAACGAGTGATAGGCGAATAAAACAGCGAGGAAACCAGGATATGAACAATAAACCCACCATAGCCGTTATTGGCGCGGGCCTGGGCGGCGCCGCTGCAGGCGCGCTACTGCAGAAAGCAGGTTACCCCACCAAGGTGTACGAACAGGCACCAGCGTTTGCGCGCCTTGGGGCAGGCATTCACCTTGGCCCCAACGTGATGAAAGTGATGCGCCGGATCGGCATTGAGGAGAAGCTCAATGCCATGGGCTCACACCCCGATTACTGGTTTAGCCGCAACGGTATGACCGGCGAGTATCAGTCACGTATCCCGCTAGGCGAGTTTGCTCGCGAAAACTATGGGGCGGCCTACATCACCGTACACCGTGGTGATCTGCACGAATTGATGGTCAGCACCCTCGACCAGGACAACCTCTATTTCGATAAGCGCCTGGTCGATGTCGACGACAGCGGCGGCAAGGTCGTCATGACCTTCGCTGACGGCTCGACGGAAGAGGCCGACCTGGTAATCGGTGCAGACGGTGTCAATTCGCGCCTGCGCGAGAAGCTGCTGGGTCCAGAGGCTCCGATCTATAGCGGCTGGGTCGCTCACCGGGCAATTATCTCTGCCGAAAAACTCAAGGCATACGACTTGGATTTCGAAGCCTGCGTGAAGTGGTGGTCGGAAGACCGGCACATGATGGTGTACTTCGTGACCGGCGACGAGAAGGAGTATTACTACGTGACCGGCGTGCCTGAACCCGATTGGGACCACGGCACTTCCTTCGTCGACAGCTCAAGGGAAGAGATGCGCAAAGCATTCGAGGGATACCACCCCACCGTACAAGCGCTGATTGACTGCACTGAAACCGTCACCAAATGGCCCTTACTGGAGCGCAACCCGCTGCCACTGTGGCATGAAAATCGACTGGTGCTGCTGGGCGATGCCTGCCACCCGATGAAGCCTCATATGGCCCAGGGCGCTGCCATGGCCATCGAGGATGCCGCCATGCTGGTACGCTGCCTGGAGGAAGTAGGCGCCGAGCACTACCAGCAGGCATTCGAACTTTACCGCACCAACCGTTTTGAACGCGCCTCGCGGGTTCAGCAGGTTTCCCACGACAATACCTGGTTACGGGAAGACGAAGACCCGGCCTGGGTATTCGCCTATGACCCCTTTGAAGTACCGCTGAAGCAACCAACCAGTCAAGGGAGCCCAGCATGAGCAGCACCTATCTCTATGGCGCCAACGTGCACGCCAATGGTATTCGTCAGCACTACCTGCGCTTCAGTGACAGCGCCGAGACCTCGCGCCAGCCACTGGTACTGATACCAGGCATTACCAGCCCGGCCATCACCTGGCGTTTTGTGGCCGAGCGGCTCGGTCAGCATTTTGACACTTATGTGCTGGATGTCCGTGGACGCGGCTTGTCGTCCACCGGGCCTGACCTCGCCTATGACACCGACACCTGCGCCAACGATGTGATCGCCTTTATCGATGCGCTGGGTCTAAGCAATGTCATTTTGGCGGGCCACTCCATGGGTGCGCGCTTTGCGCTACGCGCCATGAGTCGCGGCGCCAAGGGAATCGACAAACTGGTACTTATCGACCCACCGGTTTCAGGGCCAGGACGCCGTGAGTACCCCAGCAAGCTGCCCTGGTACGTGGATTCGATTCGCGACTGCACACGTGGTGCCGATATCGAGACCATGCGCCACTACTGCCCCACCTGGAGCGACGAGCAACTGCGGTTACGCGCCGAGTGGTTACACACTTGCTTTGAGCCCGCCATCGTTCAGGCCTTTGAAGAGTTCCACAGCGTCGATATCCACCAGGATTTCCCCGCTATCAAAGTGCCCACGCTGCTGATGTGTGCAGGCAAAGGCGGTGTTATCCAGGATGAAGATCGCGCCGAAATACGCGCCCTTCTACCGACGGTTCGTATTTCTACCGCGGAACAAGCGGGTCACATGATTCCCTGGGATGACTTCGACGGTTTTTTTGCCGCGTTTGAAGACTTCCTGGGCAGCGAGCTCTAAGAGAGGCCAAATACCATGACCAGCAACTATATAAAGAACGAGATCAAAAGCTACCGTATCGGCCAGATCGTCCCCAGCTCCAATATCACCATGGAGACCGAAATACCCGCCATGCTTACGGCGCGGCAGTTAATCCGCCCGGAGCGCTTTACCTTCCACTCCAGCCGCATGCGCATGAAGAACGTCAGCAAGGACGAGCTGGCTGCCATGGATGCGGAGTCTGATCGCTGTGCCCTGGAACTCTCCGATGCCGCAGTGGATGTGATGGGGTATGCCTGCCTGGTTGCCATTATGGCGATGGGGCCCGGCTACCACCGAGAGTCGCAAAAGCGTTTGCGCAGCCGCACCGAAGAGAACGGCTGCGACACGCCGGTGGTCACCAGCGCCGGTGCTCTGGTTGATGCCCTGGGTGTGATGAAAGCCAAGCGCGTGGTGGTAGTGGCCCCCTACATGAAGCCGCTGACCGAAATGGTGGTGGACTACATCCGCCAGGAAGGCATTGACGTGCTCGACTACCGAGCGCTTGAGATCCCTAATAACCTGGATGTCGCTCGCCACGACCCCGCCAATCTCCCCGAGATCGTCGCCAGTCTCGATTTAAGTAACGTGGACGCTATCGTCTTGTCGGCCTGTGTACAAATGCCATCGCTGCCGGCCGTCGCCAAGGTCGAAGCCCTGACCGGTAAGCCGGTGGTTACCGCCGCGATTGCTACCACCTACGCCATGCTCAAGGCACTCGACCTGGAGCCCATCGTACCGGGCGCGGGCGCCCTCTTGTCAGGGGCTTACTAACGAGATCAGGTACTTATTGACGATATAGTGTGCTGATTAAGGAGACGACCATGTCACCACACACGACTGATAACAGCGATGGCGTTAGCGATAACACTGCCACGGACAACTACCGAGGCGTGTGGGATGGGCGCATCGGTTTTGGCAAAACGCCCGCGCTGCTGGTGGTTGATTTTATGCAAGGCTACACCACACCAGGTTCGCCGCTATTTGCCCAGGGCGTGGTGGATGCGGTGGCCAATATGCCTCCGCTACTCAATACCGCACGGCGCACTGGCACGCCTGTTATCCACACCAACATCCTTTATCACGCCCCGGATCAAATCGATGGCGGCATTTGGGTCAAGAAGGCGCCGGTCATGCGGGCGATGGTGGCGGGCAATCCTTACGCCGAGTTCTGCCCCGAGGTGGCCCCCCGTGAAGATGAGCTGGTAATGACCAAACAGTATGCCAGCGCGTTCTTTGGCACCTCGCTCGCCTCCACGCTGGTCGCCATGGGTATCGATACACTGATCATCACCGGCTGCTCCACCAGCGGCTGCATTCGCGCCACCGCTGTTGATGGCGTACAGCACGGCTTTCGGGTGATGGTGGTACGTGATTGCGTAGGCGACCGCCACCCCGCACCCCATGAAGCAAACCTGTTTGATATCGATAGCAAATATGGGGATGTCATCGATAGCCAGTTGGCTATAAACCATCTATTGACCAACCCGAGCAACACATAGCCCATTGCTGCAGCAAAGCCACGCTACCCTAGAGCCCTGCTGCAGCATCAGAGAAGAGGAGAAAAAAAGGCATCAACGCACGCCAGCAAACATCCCTAACTATAAGACACACCGCGTTGACCCCTGACGAATCACATAGGTAACTATCATGAAAGCACAACATCTAATCATGTCATCCGCCCTGCTGCTAGGCCTACAGTGGACAGCACCTTTGGTGGCTGATGATTTCCCTGAAAAACCCATCAACATTGTTGTTCCCTGGCCAGCGGGTGGAGCTTATGACCTTGCCGCAAGGTTGATGGCTGAGCATGCTAGCCAAACTTTCTCGGTACCGTTAGTCGTCCAGAATGTCACCGGTGCGGCAGGCTCCACAGGCGTAAGGCATGTGGCAGATGCCACTGCCGATGGCTATACCGTTGGCGTTATGGGTACCCATGCTATCGCCCAGAGTTTTATGAATCCCAACGCCACTGCGTTGAATGACCTCACACCCTTAGTATTTATTGGCCCCGAACCTGCCGCTCTAGCGGTCACTGATGACACGGATATTGCGGATATATCAGTTTACCTCAATACGCTGAAGGAGGCGCCAGGCAGCATCATAAACGGCAATGACTCTCCCGGTGGCTTCTCCTTCATTGCCGCTGCCATGCTTGAAAACCAGTTCGATGTTGAACTGACCAAGATTCCCTACCAAGGTTACGCTCCTACTGTTTCCGCACTGCTTTCAGGCGAAGTAATGTCTGCGCTGCTGCCTATTCCACTATTGGCTGATCAACATGATGCAGGGCAGCTCAACTTATTGGGTGTTGCGGCAGAACAACGCCATCCTTTCGCGCCCGAAGTCCCCACTTTCAAGGAGCAGGGATATGACTTCATCGCGGAGGATTTCTTCATGCTCTACCTTCCCGGTGAAGTGACCGAAGCGCGCAGGAACAAACTGGCTGGAATGTTCTATGAGCTACTTCAGGACACCTCGTTTCAAGACGCCGCACATGACATTGGTTTGGTGATTCAACCCAAGTCACAAGATGAGACGGAGCACTACCTGCAGCAGCGTGCCGATGAGGTTTACGCGATTCTTACCGAGTCCAACCTAGTGGATGACTCACTGACACGCTAGCCTTGAGCGGAGTACACCCGATGACTACTTCAGCTTTTCGGTCAGTCGCCGCTTGGCGCGATATAGCCTGTGGTACTTTTTTCTGTGGGTTCGCTCTGGTAGGACTGGTTAGCGTCGTCAACAGTCCGGCCCTCATGAATAGCCTGGGCCGAGGGCTAGATCCAGGCCCCGCCTTACTCCCCCTGGTCACACTGGGCCTGCTATTAACCGGCGGCACGCTGATTCTGATGAAGGGCGTTTGGCGATGGGTGAAACGCACCAAAAACCGCGGCCAACCCTTAGAAAGCCCTCTGTCGGAAGTAGCTGAACACCCCCTTCCGCCCATAAGTCAGCACCTTCATGCGGCGGCACTTCTGGGAACCCTGGCTCTCCTGCCAAGCATTGTTCAATGGCTGGGCTTCTTACCTGCAGCCCTTGCCATAGCAACACCCTGGTTATTCTGGTTGGGGTACCGCCGTACCCGACGGGTCGTCCAAGCTGCGCTGCTGGGTTGCCTAATATCTAGCCTGCTATGTACCAGTCTCTATGTGATTTTTATCACACTGCTCGACGTCCCATTGTGATGCCCAACTCAGGAGCCGATCATGCTGATTGAAAGTTTTATTACTGCCCTGATAAGTACGCTTCTTTCGCCCTGGGGCTTATCGCTTGCCGCTCTGGGCGCACTATTAGGCATCGTTCTGGGTGCACTACCGGGTGTTAGCTCTACGATGGCACTGGCCATATTGCTACCGCTAAGTTTCAGCATGGAGGCCCATCTGGCGATTCTATTCTTGCTCTGCGTCTTTGTCGCCAGTGTTTACGGAGGTTCGATATCTGCCATTCTAATCAATATTCCAGGCACACCGGGTGCCATTGTGACTCAACTGGATGGTCACCCGATGGCCAAGGCAGGCAGAGCCAGAGAAGCGCTTGTTTATGCGCTGGTTGCCTCAACGATAGGTGGCGCATTTGGGCTGGGCTTGCTGGTCATTATTGCGCCCCTGCTTGCATCTGTTGCCATGAGCTTTCGCAGCCCTGAATTCGCTGCTGTCGCCATCTTTGGTCTGGTTCTCTTAGCGTATGCATCTCCCGGCACCACCGTTCGCGGCTTACTGGTAGGTGCCATTGGACTAATATGCGGCATGGTAGGTTTCGATACGTTAACCGATGTTCCCCGCTTCACGTTTGACACCCGCCTCTTGCAAGGGGGAGTCGAGTTGGTGCCACTTTGTGTAGGATTATTTGGCTTGGCCGAAGTACTGAAACACCTTCATGCCTCTCATCAGGCTGCACCTACGGTAAACATGAAAGCAACACAGCGTACTCAGATGAAAGTAAGGTCACTACTGAAACGCTGGAAATCCATGCTACGGGGTTCACTCATTGGCGCCTTTGTTGGCGCTATTCCTGCCGCGGGGTCGGCCATCGCGGTTGCAATTGCCTACGCCCAGGAAATGCGTTTTTCCAAACACCCTGAGCAATTTGGTCAGGGTGCAATTGAGGGGGTAGTTGCTCCAGAGGCTGCCAACAGTTCGAGCATAGGCGGCACCATGATTCCCATGATGACACTGGGTGTGCCAGGAGACGCCATCACAGCGGTACTGATGGGGTCGCTATTGATTCATGGTTTACGTCCAGGGCCAATGCTGTTTGCCGAAAACCCGCAAATGGTTTCCAGCATTTATGCAGGCTTTCTTATTGCGCTTCTTCTGACACTCATCATTGGTCTTTTAATGATGCGCTGGCTTCCCTTGATTCTACGCATTCCTTCCCATGTGTTACTGGTCGGCATTGCTCTGCTCTGTGTTGTCGGCGCCTATGCCATCCGTAACAGCATGGCTGATGTTTATATCATGCTATTTTTCGGGTCACTGGGGTATCTGCTGCATCTTCTATCGCTGCCGAGCGCACCGCTGGCGTTCGGCCTCATTCTGGGGCCGCTCCTAGAAGAGAATCTGCGGCGCAGTCTTATTCTGGGGCGCGGCTCCTGGGATATGTTCCTGAATAGCCCAATAGCAATGAGTCTCTTAGCCCTATCAATCTTTGCTATAGTCCTACCTTTCATAGCACCACTGTGGGTTCGCTTTAAAAGCGACCTACAGCGATTAAAGGTACCTTTTTGATAAGCCGATTAGGTAAAAGAAGAATCAGCGTTCATTTTTTCCAGCAGATGCATTAAGGCAACCCGCTCTGCCGGGTTGAGATTTTTCATGGTCTGATCGCTAATTTGCTTGGCACTGGGCACCATAGCCTCTACTAATGTCTCCCCGGGCTCGGTGATCACGACCATGACTTTGCGTTGATCATTGGGGTCGGTGGTTAGCGAGATCCACCCCCGCGCTTTAAGACGTTTAATGACGCCACGGATAGTGGCTGGATCAATCGCCGTAGCGTTGACGATATCGGTTAACGAGCTGGGGCCGCGCTCCATCACCGTGCACAGCGTTACAAATTGAATGGCCGTGAGCTGTTTATCGTTGCTGTAGCGCTGAAAAATAGCCGTATGCCGCTGGTAGGCTTTACGCAGTAGATGCCCTACTTGCTCAGAGAAATCATACCCCTGCTCTGAAGGCGTAGAGTGCTCGCCGGAAGACGAGTGTTTGAACGCACTATCCGTTGTCATTCCATATCCTTAATCTATTGGCGACGTCGTGTATCGAGTATGGCACTGGTTAACAAAATGATGCATCAACGTATGAAATACTCCTTGCGCTGGATCAATTCATCATGCTTTTATGGCGTACACGCTATAATTTTACCTTAGTTATCGCTCTTTCATCACCTAAAATTCATCCGCACTGATCATCTTAAACGCGAGCGAGGGAGGCAGACATGGCTGATAAATCAGACTATACAAGAGAGTCACTGCTGTATGGGTCTGATGTTCTGGTGATCTATCGCGACCCGGTTACGCCCCCTAAGCCCGCGCCCGGACAGCCAGGTACACACTCAAACTTCACTCCACATGAGCCTGAGATATTCATTGCCGTGCTGAGCGATAGTCATATCGTGGCTTTCAACGGCCACGTGGACCTGGGCACTGGCATACGCACGGCGCTCGCTCAAATTGTCGCAGAAGAGCTTAGCATCGCGTTCAACGACGTCACCATGGTGCTGGGCAACTCCGTTGAAGCCCCCAATCAAGGCCCCACCATTGCCAGTGCGTCGATTCAGATCACTGCAGAGCCTTTACGCCGAGCTGCGGCACAGGCGCGGGAGTATCTATTAACACTGGCAGCAAAGCACTTTGACACTGAGCGCTCGCTACTTAGCTGCCAGGACGGCACTATTTATCGCAACGATACGATTCATACCCACGAAACTGTTCATACTCACGGAACTATTACGCCAAATGACAAGGATCGCCCATGCGTTAGCTATGGGGAGTTGCTGCGGGGCACCCGTCATGCATTAAGGCTTGCCGATGAGGTGCCGCTTAAGCCTGTCAGCCATTATACCCTGGTCGGCCAATCGACCTCCCGCGTGGATATACCCGCCAAGGCCACCGGGCAATTGACCTTTATCCACGACCTACGTCTGCCCAACATGCTGCATGGGCGAGTGATTCGTCCGCCTTATGTAGGCCATGATAGCGGCGACTTTATTGGCAACAGTTTAATCGCGGTAGATGAAAGCTCTGTGGCGCATTTGCCAGGTGTGGTAAGCGTCGTGGTGGTCGGTGACTTTGTTGGCGTGGTGGCCGAGCGTGAAGAGCAGGCTGCTGCCGCAGCCAAACAGCTAAAGATCCAGTGGCGCCCAATCGAAGGCTTGCCTCAGTTGGACAACATAGAGCAAGCACTGCTCGACCTGCCCAGCAAGCAGCGCATACTCCTCGAAGAGGGTGATCTGGACAGCGCTCTAGCCGCCGCACAACATCCGCTCAATCGTCACTATGTGTGGCCTTTCCAACTGCATGGCTCCATTGGCCCTTCGTGCTCCGTCGCTGATGCCAATGAAGATGGTCTTCACGTATGGTCGGGCACCCAAAATCCACACAGCCTGCGCGCCGACCTCGCCCGCCTTACCGGTTTGGATGAAGGCGTTATCACCATTACCCGCATGGAAACTTCGGGCTGCTATGGTCGCAACTGCGCCGACGACGTTGGCGCGGATGCCGTGCTGCTGTCTCAGGCGGTTGGCCGTCCTGTCCGTGTACAACTAACCCGTGAGCAGGAGCACACCTGGGAGCCTAAAGGGGCTGCTCAGTATATGGCCATCCAGGGCGGCTTAAACGCAGATGGCAGTCCAGCAGGCTATCGCTTTAATACGCGCTACCCCTCTAACAGTGCGCCCACCCTGACACTACTGCTGACCGGTGCTGCCTCACCTATTGATATCCCCTTTGAGATGGGAGATCGAACGTCGGTGCCGCCCTACCGCTATCCTCATCGCCAAATAGTGTGCGACGACGTCCCGACGCTGGTTCGTGCCTCCTGGCTGCGTGGTGTCTCGGCGCTGCCCAGCACCTTCGCCCACGAAAGCTATATTGATGAACTCGCCTACTTGGCGGGGGAAGATCCTGTCGCCTACCGGTTACGCTTCTTAGCCGATAACCGCGCCTGCGAGCTTGTCGAGGCGTTAGCCGAACGTGCGAACTGGAAACCCTACACCGCCAACGCCAATCCGAGTAGCGATGGCGAGTGGCGCTACGGCCGAGGCTTCGCTTACGCCCAGTACGTACATAGTAAATTTCCAGGCTTTGGTGCCGCGCTCGCTGCCTGGGTGATTGAGCTTAAAGTCAATGTGAAGAGCGGGCGGGTTGTCGTCGAGAACTTATATGTGGGTCAGGATGCGGGCTTGATGGTGAACCCCGCCGGCGTTCGCCATCAGGTGCATGGCAATGTGATCCAGATGCTCAGCCGCACTTTAAAGGAGCGGGTAACCTTTGAGGATGGTTTACCGACCAGCAGAGAATGGGGCGGCTACCCTATTCTGCGTTTCTCGGAGCTTCCTCCCATCGACGTCATGCTGCTTGATCGCCCTGAACTGCCCCCACTCGGCGTTGGAGAGTCCGCCTCACTACCCGGCGCTCCTGCGATTGCCAACGCGCTTTTTGATGCCACGGGGGTACGCTTTACCCATCCTCCTTTTACCCCTGACACCATTCGCGACGTACTGAAAGCCTCCTTTCGACTCCCCATGGAGGCGGCTAGTTAATGCACCACCTTGATATAAAGGTTATCGAACGCGCGTTGAAGTGGGCCAATCAGGGACTGACCGTTTGGCTATGCACAGTTCTGAAAACTTTTGGCTCGGCTCCCCGGGAGCCGGGTGCCATGCTGGCCGCATGTTCGACAGGCGACTATCTGGGATCACTGTCGGGTGGCTGTGTCGAAGAAGACTTTATCGCAAGGCTTCAAAATGGTGAGTTTAACGAGCCGGTTCAACGGGTGCGCTATGGCGGTGACGCTGGTTCAGCGAATATTCGTTTACCCTGCGGTGGTCGCCTTGAAGTGTTGGTTGAACGGCTAGCGCCAAACACCGAAAACCTCACTCACTTAGAAGTGATGCATGCCACGTTACTGGGTCGCCAACCGCTAACCCGCTGCATCACCCTGGATGGCAGCAGCAAGCGCTTTAACCCATCGAATAACACCGAGCCCACCGTTACTTTCGATACAGCTAGCGTCAATATTCGCATAGGCCCTGCGCTACGGCTGATTATCGCGGGGATCTCCTCAGTCTCTGCGCCCTGTGCGCTGTTTGCCCAAACGCTTGGTTTTGAAGTGATTGTCTGCGACCCCAGAGACGAAGCTAGGCAAAACTTTACTGTCGCCGGTGTGGAAGTGCAGGCGGTACTGCCCTCAGTGTTTATTGCCTCTGGCGGTTGCCATGCCAATACCGCCGTTGTGGCCTTGACCCACGACCCGCGTATCGATGATTTAGCGATGATCGAAGCCGTCCGAACGGAAGCCTTTTACATTGGCGTTATGGGCTCTCAGCTGACATCACAGCAGCGTGCCGAACGGCTGCTACGTTCTGGCGGCCTGACGGAAAGCCAAGTAGCAAGAATTGCCATGCCCATTGGGCTTAATCTGGGTAGCAAAACACCCGCTGAAATTGCGCTAGCCGTGATGGCCGATATTGCTCGCCTCTCTCGCGGAAAAGCACGCCATGCCTTGTAGCGATATCATGGTCATCGTGATGGCGGCAGGCCAATCAAGCCGCTTTGGCAGCGATAAAAGAATCGCCAGACTCGGCAATGAAGAAACACTACTTAGTTCCACTTTACAAACTATTCAGAAAAATTTTTCTAATAGCCGCGTTGTCATTAAACCCGAAGATAATCCCCAGTTACTCGGCCTTACACCAGCGAATCACACTGTTATTAGTCAGCGCAGTCATTTAGGACTTGGTTACAGTATTAGCGATGCTTTTAGGCAACTCTGCAGCGATGAAAGCATACATCATTATCGTGCTGCCGCAGTATGGCTAGCCGACCTCCCTTGGGTAAGCGAAGAGACATGCAGTGTATTAACAAAAATGGCCACTCCAGAAAGTATCGTACAGCCGCTACATCAAGGGAATCCTGGGCATCCTGTTGTTTTTGGTAGAGAATTCTGGCACGAACTGGCACTTTTAGAAAACGACAGGGGTGCAAGTCCTGTCATCAAAAAGCATAGTAACCGTGTTATTCATGTCTCTCTCAACGACCCAGGTGTGTGCACTGACGTCGACTACCCCGATGATTTAACAAAATCACTAAAAAATACAAGAAGCACGCAAGCGCCACACAAAACTACAACAAAAATTACACTAAAAACCAAAAAAGACTCTTAGCTCAACACTACTATGCTAGCCCAAAAGATATTAATAACCTCAAATATTTAAGCAATTGCAGGATCGGCCGTTATTGATTAGCGGTAGTAAGAATAACACCTAGGGAACCATTAAACAGTCAAAGCATGGCACTCATCAACATCCTCGTGCTCTGCTTCTGGCCAACATATCGAGGCAACAAATGAAAAAAATTTCTCGTCTTTCACTGACGCAGAAACTGCTGGTCGCTGTCGCTATACCTCTTTTAGTGGTAGCCGTTATTTTAGGCTTTGTCGTCAATCAACAGCTTAATCAGGCCATTCCTGCGTTAATTGATAATGCCGGTAAGCGGCAGGTAGAAGCACGGGCAGATGAAATCAGCCGCTGGATTACTGGGTACCGTAATTGGATCTCAGTACTTGCTCAGGATGAGCGTTTGGTGGAAGACGTGCCGCTTGCGTCTCACCGCGATTGGCTTGAAAAGCGTTACCCGCCGGGGGGCACCATCGAGTCACTGTTCTTTGCTGACGCCTCCGGAGCGACCCTAACTCACGCAGGCGTCAACTTGGAGATAGCCGAACGTCCTTATTTCAAAACCTTAGTGACTGACGGCACCCAGGATAGTCTGCTAAGCGATCCGGTTATCTCCATGGTTAGCGGCCTGCCAACGGCTATTGTCGCTGATACTGTATTCGATGAACGTGGCAATCGAGCGGGACTGCTGGGCATGACCGTTTCCATGGCCGCCGTATCTGATATTACCTCTGATATTAATGTTGGCGATGGCAGCTACGGCTGGCTAATCGACAGCCAAGGGCAAGTCATTGCTCATCCGGTTGAAGAGTATCGCATGTCGCTCAATTACACCGATGCCGACCAGCAGGGCTACCAAGGCCTGGATGCATTGAGTCAGCAAATACTCAGCGGCACGGCGGGCTCCGGTGAAATAACCATACCCAGCGGTGAGCAGACCGTGCTCATGTGGAGCCCGGTGGAAGGCACTTCCTGGGTGGTAGGGGTCACCGTACCCATCACCGCCTTTACGACC